>Ga0209863_10000133_pt1 | contig 46229 bp, 34 predicted proteins | sample OrgsoiDNA2013046_FD_185796 | JGI IMG/M metagenome (GOLD analysis project Ga0209863, IMG submission 185796) | Permafrost soil microbial communities from the Arctic, to analyse light accelerated degradation of dissolved organic matter (DOM) -... | ecosystem: Environmental > Terrestrial > Soil >...
GTCTTTGCAAACTCAAGTCTACTCGGCTCTCGCGAGGGGCCGTCGTTGTTATGAAATCAAGCGCAGCCGGAGCGCACGCGACGGCGAAAGAGGAACCCCGAGCATGCTTAGCGCATGCATGCTGAATGCAGGGATTTCCGCGCTAGGTTTCATCCTCGAACAACCGCAATCTTAGCAACCTTCAGGGTTACCCATGCACAAAGCGCCGGAGGCGCGACAGAAGTTAGCCCCGTCCGTTCCCGAGGCGCGGCGGTTTTCGAAGAAAAGCCGCGCTGAAGGATTAGGGCGGGGTAAGTGGAGGTCGAAGACACAGCCTTACGCCGTAGGCCGGAGCGCAGCGCCAGCGGAGCGACATAAAAAACTGAAGTTCTTCATTCGAAGCGTCGCAACCTGAATCGGCGGGATGCGGAGAAAGAATGCATCCGGAGCGTAAACTGCTACGCAAGGCTATCTCCCGTGGCCAATCCACCATAGAAGCAGGTTACCGCTGAAAGTGGCTGATGCGGAAAGAAAGATCGCAACACCAACCTGCCATCTTTCCCTGCGCGGAAGACCCGCAAGAAAACCGATGGCGGCACACGAAACTGGTATTGCGCATTTGAATGGTTTTCCGGGAAATACTCCCTTTGGTCCAACCGTAACCCCGGTAAACACGAAACCAATTACATGAGATCTCTTGAGGCTCTGGGGGCCGACGGATAGGCCATTCGACTCAATCGCATGCTGCTTTTTCGCTTCGAAACCCTGCATAGTTATTCACTGAATGCGGGATTATGGCGCGTATCATTTCCCCGATCAACCTCACGTCAATACCTGAACAAATACGAAACCTTCACAAATATCTGGCGCCCGTCATTGATGAACGTGTTCCGCGTTCGCAACAGACCATCCGGAAATTGCCCTGGTCCACACGTAAATCCCGCGCAGGTGCGTTGCAATGATGGATCAAGGTTTTGCAGGTTGCTGTTATATCCGGCGTAGATCGCCGTTCCGGGGTTGATCAGATAAGTAAACAGCACGTCACCGTTGAAGCGCTTGCTGTTCGGCAAGGTGGTCAGGCCGGGATTGGGCAGCGTGGAGTCATATTCGCCAATCAGGCGCAGTGAAAATTCCTTGGTGAACTGGTAATTCCACTTTGATCGCATGATGTGATTGTTGAATATATTCAGGCCGGTTTGCTGGTCCAGCAGTCGTGTCAGCAGGTACGTGTTATCAATCGTCAGCCCTTTGGTGGGGCGGACTCTGGCGTTGAAATTGACGCTGGTAAAATTCGCCAGCACTGGAGGCCCGTTGCGGGGAACAAAGTTGGTAGCTGTTCCCATATCGATCTCCCCGCTCAACCCCACTGACTTGAAGTAGGTCGTATTGATTGCCGGACCCCACACCACATGCGCGTAGTCGCGATTGCCGGGCAGCGTGGAAAAGTCGGCGGGGCGAAGCCGCTCATGCTCCAGCAGAGCGAAAACTGCTACAAAAGTCTGCCGTGGCAGCTCCACCGTATAGTTGGCGTTACCCAGGTAGTTCAGCCGTGTGCCATTGTGGTCCCAGATCCCGTTCGCATTGAGCCGGGGCCCGTGTGAAACCAGGAACTTCCCTTCCGGATGAAACGTGTATCCGAAAAAATTGTTCACTTGCCGAATGTCGGCACGCGGTACAAAGCCAGTCTCCGTCGTAAAGCCCGGAGAGATATCCTGATACGTTGAATTGAACTCAATCTTCCTGGAACTGTACTCGCCGAACAACTGGTAAGCCGGTCCCGCCAGATGCGTCCCGTCATTCAGCTTGGTTTCGCTGGTTACTGCCTGCGCGTTGACCTGCCAGTTCTTGTTCAGCTTGAACTGCGCATCAAATCCTCCCACACGATTGAAGCCAACTGCGCATTCCGTGATGGTGCAGAAGCTGTTGGGTGCCGTGTGCATTTCGCGGTCGGTATAGATAAATCCGATGCTGTTGTTCTTGCCGATTTCGCGGTTGACGCGAAACACGCCGTAATAGGCGCTGTTGCCGGATAGCGGATCGGTGTCGATCACGTTTCTCCCCGGTGCGCGATCATTGGCCACAAATGTTCCAATGGCCCAGTCACCAACCTTGCCGGTAAGACGCGCGCCATACAGAGGATCCACCACGCGACGCGTAAACACCAGGTTCATGGGTGTGGCAAAGTAGCTGGAGTTCTCCTGAAAGAATGGCCGCTTCTCAGGAAAGAAAACTTCAAAGCGCTGGTTCACCGTAACTTGCGGATCGTCCGATTCGATCTGCCCGAAGTCCGGATTGATCGTGGCATCCAGCACCAGGCTGTCTTTTATCACGATCTTGGCGTCCAGCCCGGCTTTCGGTTCCAGGTGTTTGCCCGTAAAACGTTCTCCCGCAGGATCGCGCCCATCCAAAGACCGAAACGCTCCCAGAGAAGTGTAGGGAATGAACTGCATGTTTCTTCCCGGTGATATCTGTTCAAAACCGCCGATATCGCCTTCATGAACAAGCAAGCCCTGTGACCGCGATGAATTCTCGGGATAATAAGCGCGTTCGCCGGACCGTGGGATTACGCGCGCCAGCAATATTCCGAAGCTGTGAGTTGGCGAAGGCTTGAATCGCAGTGACTTGAAAGGTATTTCAAAGCCAACGATGTAACCCTGGGATGTGATCTTTGAAAATGTGTGCCAGACGGTGTCAAAACTCTGGTCTGGCCCATTTGCTTCGGAATAAAGTCCGTCCTGCTCAATGCCGTAAGGATTGGCGTAAAAGTAGTAGGCGTGACGGTGATCATGAAACGTGTCCAGAAAAAATCCACACTGATCATCGTCGTCGATCAACTCCCGTCGCAACATTCGCGCACGAAGTAACTTAACGTTGTTATCGAAAGCCAGAAAAATAATGTACAGGCTTTTATCCGTGTAACCCAGGTAAGCCTCTGTCTTCTGTGAGACCGGCGCGCCATCTTTCGGGTCCCGTTGGATAAACCCGGTTACCTTCAGCATTTTTTTCGCGATATCGCTTGCCGGCTCCATGCCTTCAAAATCTGCAAGCTTTGGCCCAGAGGCGAGCCGAGGTACCTGGTTGGAATTGATCTCATGGGTCAGCGAAGGATTGGTGGTTGGCGGTGCTTTTGCAGCTTGCTCCTGCGCGTGCGCATTCGTTCCCAGTAGGAAGACCATGGCTGTCGTGATTGTGCGCAGGGCGTGAACGAATCTGGAATTACGCACGCAGGTCTCCAGTCCGCGGCGCGAGGGCAGGTAAACGGACGTACAGCCCGGACTCAGGTCTTTTAGACGCATGGCTTCTGAGAAGGTGAGAATTGCAGAGTATCGCAAATTTAACAGCCTGAAAAGAAGGTAAAACCCTGCATTTTGAATGAATCTATTCACTAAAACAGTCCGGGCTGGCGTCCATACTTAATCCCAAAGTGATCATAGGCGAGTTTTGTTGCCACACGACCTCTCGGCGTGCGATCAAGAAAACCAATCTGGATCAGGAACGGTTCGTAGATTTCTTCCAGCGCCTCGGTTTCCTCTGCCAGTGCGGCCGCCAGCGTGCCCAGCCCCACTGGGCCTCCGTTGTATTTCTCGATAATGGTCAGCAGCAGGCGCCGATCAACTTCGTCAAAGCCATGCTTATCCACTTCAAGCATTTCCAAGGCAGCCTGGGCTGTGGCTTTGTCGATTCGACCTTTGCTTCGCACCTGGGCAAAATCGCGCACGCGGCGCAGCAGGCGGTTGGCGATGCGCGGCGTCCCGCGCGCACGCCCTGCCAGTTCCTCCGCTCCATCTTTGTCAATGGCAACGCCCAGGATTTCCGCCGAGCGCTCGATGACGAACTTAAGCTCTTCCGCGCTGTAAAACTCCAGGCGCAGAAGAATCCCGAAGCGTGAACGCAGCGGCGCTGATAGCAGTCCCGCGCGCGTGGTGGCCGCAATAAAAGTGAACGGGCTTACGTCAATCGTGTGGGTCCGGGCTGACGGCCCTTGCCCGATGATGATGTCCAGCTTGTAGTCTTCCAGAGCGGAGTAAAGAATCTCTTCCAGCGCCGGCTGCAGGCGATGGACTTCGTCAAAAAACAGCACCTGCCTGTCATGCAGATTGGTCAGGATGGCCGTCAGGTCGCCCTTGATCTGGATCGCCGGCCCCGCTGTTTGCTGGTAACCCACGCCCATCTCATTGGCGATGATGGTGGCCAGCGTCGTCTTGCCCAGTCCCGGCGGACCGTAAAGCAACACGTGGTCCAACGCTTCGCCGCGGGACTTGGCCGCCTCGATTGCCACGGACAGGTTTTCCTTCACCTTGTTTTGTCCAATGAACTCGCGCAGCAGCTTGGGACGCAGTTTGAGCTCATAGGATTCGTCCTCTTCGCCCTGCACGGCCGAAACCAGTCGCTCGCGATTCAATGCTTTGTCTTCAGCAGACATCAAGGGCGATGGTAAAGCGAAATCAGAAAAAAGCCAACTGAAACCCGGCGGCGTAAAGACTTCGTCGACGTTCGAATATCTGCGTATGTACTTTGTCTACCCTTCTCGGGCAAAGACATAAACCCATAAGGAACGTCATCCCGAGTCCCCGTCAGTGAGGCAGCGTTTTCTTCAGCTGCCGAATAGGGGCGAGGGATCTTGTGCTTTCTAGATCAGTTCGGGATACGGAAAGGTATCGAAACCGCTGGCTCCGCGTCTAAGTCAACGTTCGCTGGAGAATTTCATGAAACGTGTTCATGTAGTTGCCGCGTTGCTGCTTTGCGCCGCCTGCTGGTGTTTTCGCAGGAGAAATGAAAATGCCTCACGCTATTTCTTTGCCAGGCTGAGTTTTTCGTACTGGCTGATCTGCTCCTGCAGCTCATTGGCATTCGGCGGATTGGGAACAGCAGCCAGATAATCCTTCAACTGCTGGGCTGCGCTGGCGTAATCTTCCTTGCGCGCCATGATGCTGCCGAGCAGCAACGAAACTTCCGGATGCTTGCGGTCACCACCTGCCTTGTATTTGCGCGCGCTCTCTTCCGCCAGATCAAAATTGCTCACGTTGTAATTTGCCGCCGCATTGAAGAAATAACACGAAGGATACGCGTAAGCATTCAAGTTGATAACCTGCATACTGTAGTCGGCCACTTCCTGCCATTTCTTTTCCTGGGCGGCAATCAGCGCCAGTCCATAAAGCGGATTCACAAATTGCGGGTCCGCCGCCAGGGCCTTCCTGTACTCCTCGTCAGCTTTCACAAACTGGTTTTGCTGTTGATGAATGTCTCCCAGCAGTGACCACGCCGCGGCAAACTGAGGGTATTTGGCGGTGGCCTTGTCCAGTTCCTTCTCTGCTTCTTCAAACTTTTCTTCGGAAAGTGCCTTGCGGCCCTTTTCAAACGCCTGCTTGGCGTCTTTGGGCGCAGCCATGCTCGTCAGGCTCACGGTGGATCCCTTGGCATCGCCCATGCGTTTCAAGATGATGGTGCCCAACTCGGTCTGGAAGGAATCGCCCGCCGTACGTAGCATCACCGTGGATGACTGAAACCCGGCCAGCACCGCGCGAAATTCGCATCCCGTGAGGTTCACTGGGCCGCGGTTGCCGGCTTGACCGGATGGTCTCTGGACCTGCCCGGGACTAGACCGCGGATCGTTCTCACTGGCATCCTGAAAGCCGAAGCTTGATCCCAGTTGGATCTGAAAATGACCTTTAAAATCGGTATATCCCTCACGCCGGACAGAACCGTTGCAAAGCCGCTCAATGGCGACTGGTTCTGGCAGGGTGGCTCCGCCATCCAGCATTACCTTGCCGGCTATGAACGTCGGCTGGGTGGATAGGTCGGTACCGGTAGGCGTTCTGGGAGGCGTTGAGCCACGGCTGGATGACGCGCCGCCGGATTTCTGAGCTGACGCCACTCCGCAAAACAGAATTGTTGAGAAGGCGATGAAGACGAACATGCGCGCCGTGGGCTGGAACCGCGCTGGTGTAAGCGGAAATTCAAAGAAAAAGCCATTGCCGATCGTCATCATTTCCTCCAACAATCCGTCAGGTCTTGTATGGATTAAACCAACAAAAGCAATCCTGAAATCTTAGTCCTTTTCCGGCTATTCCGGCTGGAAAAATTTGTGGAGCTTCGCCAGCAGGAGCCAGCAACTCTCCTCAAGATTGCTCAACCATCAGCAGCTTAGGTTGCGTAATTGAGTGCAGGTTCAAATGTCTTCTGCTGGCGGATCCTGTTCCGGTATCGCGGTTGCTGCCGGGATATCGGCTCCGCGGGGATAGGAGCGGAACTGCACAATGCGGAAGGTAAACGCAAAGTAGCCGATAATCGCCCAGACAAGGGAGGCGGAAATCAGCCACCTTTCCTGAAAATCACGCAGTGGGATAAACGTGAATACCGCCAGCAGCAGCGTGGCTTCCACGGCAATGAAGGCGGCCACCAGGCAATCTATTAGCCGCCAGCGTGAGCCGCTGCGGAGCCTGCGCCAGATGATGAAATCGTCAAGGAAACGTCCTACAAAAAACCAGAAAATGATGCCCAGTACTGCAAATTCAACAATGCTGAAAGCCTGCGCCGCGGCAGAGTTATCCCGCCTGGGTCCAAACAATGCCAGTTCCAGCGGCAATGTGAATGCAAATGCGGGAAGGTTAACGGCCTGCGCGACAGTCAATGGCCTGGGTCTGGGACGCATTGCCAGAACGTTGGAAGAATTGCGTTGCGGTCTGGGAAACGCGATGTAACGGTAGGTGGTAAGGGTAACAAAGAGAAGCGCGGCAAGAGGCAGAATTCGGCGAAGCTTGATTGCCGGTCGTCCGCTTTTAAGGCCCTCACTCACCCATTCCTCCCGGCGATTGATGCAGGCCAGTCAACCGGCTTATGGGTCCTTACGTCCGGTGCCCAACTCTGCAATTACTTCCTGGCCCAGCAGTTTGCTGCCATCATAAAGTACCTCAATGAGACGGGTGCGTATAGCCCGCGCGTTGGCAATGGCCGTAGGCAGGTCAGTACTGGGGAAAATGCCAATGATTTCCCATTTGTTATCCCCTATCTGTGCCCACAACTCGTATTGCTTCCATTTGGCCATAACTGCCCAACACCCCGCTCACTACCAACTTAATTCATCCGGAAGCAGCGCAGGCGGGCAAAACGCCCGCCTGTACCCAAATCGCAAACACTGTAGGCCAGCAACCATGCTTCTGGCGCCCCTCGAGACTAGTGGTTACCCATCTTTATCCAATTTGAATGGGTGAGGCGAATGGTGAGCGCCGTATAGCGCGAACCCGAGCCGAGGGCGAAGTCGCTTGCGACGGAGCCCTAATGATTAACGCCGCCCCCGTCCATGCCGTCCCAACCCTGCTTTTCGCCGGCATTCTGCTCGTCCAGCCATTTCTTCAGTGGAGCAAAATAATCCAGAATTGCCGTCGCGTCCATCTGGCGTTGTCCGCTGATGGCTTCCAGTTCGTCTGGCCAGGGTTTGGTCCTGCCCATGGTAAGCATCTTGTTCAGCTTGTCACCTGCGGCTTTGTTCCTGTAGATGGAGCAGCGATGCAATGGGCCTTTTTCACCCGCTGCCTCACATAGTCCGCGGTGAAACTGGAATTGCAGGATCCGCGCCAGGAAATAACGCGCATATGGAGTGTTGGATGCGATGTGAAACTTCGCGCCCGGATCAAAATCAGCCTCACTGCGTTCCACCGGCGGCGCCACGCCCTGATACCTGGCTTTTAACTGCCACCACATCTTGTTGTACTGCTCCGGCGTGATTTCACCGTTGAAGACTTTCCAGCGCCACTGGTCGATCAGCAGACCAAACGGCAGGAACGCAACTTTATCCAGCGCCATCTTTAATAGATATCCAGTGTCCGCGCTCTCCGGCGGCACCGCATCCAGCAACCCGACTTCTTTCAGATATTCCGGAGTGACGGAGAGCGCAATGGTATCGCCCACAGCTTCGTGGAAGCCATCATTGGCGCTGTCTTGGAACAACACGTCCTGGTCTTTGTAGGCGCGCTGATAGAAGTTATGACCCAGCTCATGATGGATGGTGACAAAGTCTTCGTCCTTCACCTCAATGCACATCTTCAGGCGAAGGTCGTCTTTCTGGTCGATGTCCCACGCGCTGGCGTGGCAGACCACATCACGATCCTGCGGTTTCACAAACAGCGACCGCTCCCAGAACGTCTCCGGCAACGGCGCAAAGCCCAGAGACTTGAAGAAGTTTTCTCCGTAGTGAACCATGCCCAGCTCATTCACGTTGTGCTGCTTCAGGAGCTGCGTGAGGTCATAGCCTTTTTCGAGATTCGCCGGCGCCACCACGGGATAGATATTGCCCCATTCCTGTGCCCACATATTGCCCAGCAGATGGGCAGGAATCAGACCGTCTGGCCGCTCCGCCACCTTGCCATATTTCTTGATGAGCTGCTTGCGAACATATGTATGCAGCGCAACGTACAGCGGCTCAACCTGCCGCCACAGCCGTTCCATCTCCGCACTGAATTGCTCCGGCGTCATGTCATAGTCCGAACGCCACATGGAGCCGGTATCTTTGAATCCCAGTTCCTTCGCGCCTGCGTTCGATAGCTGCACAAAACGGCTGTATTTCTGCCGCATTGGCACCGAAATCTTGTGCCAGCCGACCCAGGCGTCCAGAAGTTCGTCTGGATTGGTGCTGGTGGCCAGCGTGCGGCTGAGGTCGTTGATGCTCAGGCATTTCGGCTTTGCGTCAGCAGCAGCGCCGGCGGCTGGCTTGCAGTACTTGCCTTTACCATAGGTTCCATCCAGCCAGGACGCGATTTCTGTGAGTTCCTTGCGTTCCGCGTCATTGTTGGGAGCCGGAGCCGTGAGTGATAACTTCAGCAACATGAATTTCCGCCGCAAAGCAGGAGAGAGCGTCATGCCATCAAAGCGGCGCGCATCCAGCGCCAACTGCGTTACCACGGCCGTCAGCTTTTCCTGGGCCTGGGCGGACATGGCTTCCGTGTCATCCGTAATGAAGTTTTCCTGTACCCAGCTGGCGCGACCCGCGCGCACGCTCAGGTCCAGTAGCTGGGCTTCTGCCTTCTTCATGAAAGCTTCCGCTTCAGCCACCGCCGGGGCGCCCTTTGCGACTGCGGGCTTTTTCGTAGGCGAGCTTTGAGCAGCGAGAACTGAAACGGTAAACAAGAGGGCGATCAGGATTCGTGAAAATCGGATGGACAAGGCTGCTCCTTCGAAGACCGCTTCTCCTTTAGACCCGAAGACGCGGGATGCAAACTGGTAAGCGTATCCTTTTGCGCTACGCTGATCAACCGCAATCACGGTTTTGGTTGGCTGGCGGCTTGAGCCCAAAAATCTGCCGCTGCCAGAACCGGCGTGATTTCAAAATCTTCGAGGGAGCAGATCCACGAGCGCCGCAGCCCGGCTGTTCGCTTATGAGTGGAGAGTGTCCGGAACCGGACAGTCAAAAGCCTAAACTTCCCGGCACCCGTTTACGTATAACTCAGAAGTCACAGAGGGTTAGTGCCTTTAGCCAAACTTGGCCACGCGATTGCACTTGTAGCCTTTGACCCTTGGGAAAATCTGCGCTTTTGGAAGGTTTGAGATGGAGACGCTGTTCCAGGATATTCGCTTTGGCTTTCGCATGCTGCTCAAGAGTCCCTCAGTCACCCTGGTGGCCGTCCTGACTCTCGCCCTGGGAATCGGCGCGAACACTGCGATCTTCAGCACACTGAATGGTCTCTTTCTGCGGCCGCTTCCCGTAGCCAACGCTGATCGCCTGGTGGTGATTGGCGGACAGGTACGCGGAGTAGATGGAGGTAGCGCTCTTTCCTACCTTGAATACCAGGACCTGCGTTCCCAGACCGAGGGCTTTTCGGATCTGATTGCCTACGATCTCAATCTGGTCGGTCTCTCCTTCAACAACAATCCTGAGACCGCCGTCGTCAGCTTTGTAAGTCAAAACTATTTCTCCGCCCTGGGATTGAAGCCGGCGGCAGGAAGGCTCCTCTATGGCCCGGATGTAGAAAAGCGCGGCAACGCGCCGGAAGTCGTCCTGAGTTACGCCTTCTGGAAAAAGCGCTTCAACCTTGATCCTTCCATTGTCGGACAGCAAATTAAAGTGAACGGCAGCTCTGCCACCGTAGTCGGCGTGGCTCCGGAAGGTTTCCGTGGTCTCTACTCGATCCTTGATATGCAGGCCTATCTTCCTTTGAGTGTTCGCACTCTGTGGAGTGACAATGACGACTTCTGGACCAGACGCGACGATCGCAACCTGAGAGTCTATGGCGTGCTCAATCCGGGTGTGAGCATGAAGCAAGCCCAGTCATCTCTCGATGTGGTGATGAAGCGCATGGCGCAGCAATTTCCAGAAGAAAAGAATTTCAGCGCGCGCATTTTTCCAGAGCGCCTTGCACGTCCGGAGGCGGACCCCAGCAATAGTATCGTCGTTGTGGGCGTGCTTTTCATGGTCCTGGCCGGTATGGTGCTCTTGCTGGCGTGCACCAACGTGGCCAACATCATTCTTGTGCGCTCAACTTCACGCGGGCGTGAGATGGCCGTTCGGGCCGCTCTTGGTGCGGCGCGTATCCGCCTGGTGCGGCAGTTGATGACGGAAAGCGTTTTGCTGGCTCTGGCCGGCGGACTCTGCGGAATTGCTCTGGGCGCATGGGTCAGCCATCTGTTGAGTTCCATCCGTATCGTCGCGTTAGGCAGCCAGTTGGTTTTCGATTTCAGCATGGACTGGCGCGTGTTCTCCTTCGGTTTGGCCATCGCGTTGGTGACAGGAGTTCTGGTGGGCATCGCGCCCGCCTTGCGCGCTTCGCGAGCCAACCTCAGTAACGTTCTGCAGGAAGGCAGCCGCGGCGTTGTCGCCGGCAGTGCTCGTTCACGCATGCGGAACACCCTGGTGGTTGTGCAGGTTGCCGCATCGCTGATGCTGCTGGTGGTTGCCGGACTGTTTGTTCGCAGCGCTAAGAACGCTGAGCACGCGTATCTCGGCTTTGATCCAACACATGTGCTCAACGCAACCGTGGACACGCGCACCATGGGCTTTGATCGGCCCAAGGCACGGCGCTTCTATCAGGAACTGGCCGAGCGAGCGCGAAATATTCCTGGCGTGCAAGCCACCAGCATGGTGTCCAACGTGCCCATGGGATATTCCAGTGACGCCAGTGCCGTTTACTTTGCCGGGCGAGCCACCATCACCAAGGATGAAGTTCCCGTGATCAGAAACAACAATGTTGACACGCATTACTTTCAAACCATGCGTATCCCGTTGTTGCGAGGCCGTGCCTTTACCGCTCAGGACAACGACAAAGCCCCGCTCGTCGCGATTGTGAACGAATTCATGGCGCAAAAATATTGGCCTAATCAGGATCCGATTGGAAAGCGTTTCAGCACGCGTGGCCCGGAAGGACCATTCATTGAAGTGGTTGGTCTCAGCAAGCAGGGCAAATACGGAAGCCCCGGAGAGGATCCGACTGCTTTCTTCTACCTCCCCATGGACCAGAACCCCTCTCTTGTAGCTACCCTGCAACTTCGTTCCTCGGTGCCGCCGGAAACTCTTGGCCCGCAGGTGGAGGCTGCCCTTCACCAGCTCGCTCCAGGCATGCCGCTCTTCAGCCTGGAAACCATGGAGCAATCGCTGGAAGGCGCCAATGGACTTCTTCTCTATCGCATGTCCACGCGCTTTTCCGGCGCTCTCGGCCTGGTTGGTCTCATCCTGGCCATGGTCGGAGTCTACGGTGTAATCTCCTACGCAGCCGCTCAACGTACACATGAAATCGGCGTTCGTATGGCGCTGGGCGCAAGTCGTGGAGCTATCCTCAAGATGATCCTTCGTCAGGGATTGTTCCTGATAGGCGGCGGCGTGATCGCCGGACTCATTCTGACGTTCCTTGCCGGACGCGGGCTGAATAGTCTCCTGATCGGCGTAAGTGGTTCTGATCCGTTCACTCTCGCGGCTGCGTCATTGCTGCTCGCAGGTGTCGGCTTTCTGGCGTCGTTCATTCCAGCTCGCAGGGCCATGAATGTCGAGCCGTTGCGGGCGTTGAGGTTTGATTAAAACTCTCTGGAAAACCCGTCCCTAACTCCGCGATTCTGCGTTGACGTTCCCCATGGCAATCGCTGACAATCCTTGCTACACATGTTGTTCTATCTCGCCGGTTCCATTGAATATTCGCCCGACCTCGGTAAAGGCTGGCGTGCTGAAATTACGCCGCTACTGCAATCCCTTGGGCACAGCGTGTACGATCCCGCGCTGGATGAGATGAAAAACCTCACAGACGTTGAGATGGCGGAGTTCCGTGGATGGAAATCGAGCGACCTGCCGCGCTTCCAGCAGACCATCCGCAAGATCATTGCCTATGACCTGGACCTGATTGAACATCAATGCGATGCGCTTGTCTGTTTCTGGGACCAATATGCCGGGCGCGGTGCCGGAACACAGGGCGAGCTTACGTTTGCGCACAGGCTGGGTATGCCGGTGTACATGATTTGCGGAATGCCCGTGGATCAGATCAGCGGATGGCTTCTGGGTTGCGCGACAGAAGTGTTTTCAAGCTTTGAAGAATTTAATGAGTTTATGAACCGCACGCCGGTCGCCCTGGGTGCCTGATTTGGGTGCGTGATTCTGGGCGCGCGTGATATTAGAGTGCCTGTTTTTGGGTGATTTCTGATACGTGATTTTGATTTGGTTTTGAGCTAGTAGCCAGTAGCTAGGAGCTTTAAATGAATGCGATGCGTGGAAGCCTGGGCTGGATAGAAGTCATCTGTGGTCCCATGTTCAGCGGCAAGAGTGAAGAGTTGATCCGCCGCCCTGCGCCGCGCGGAGATCGCCCGCCAGCGCGTACAGATCTTCAAGCCCGCCATTGACGAGCGCTATTCCAGCAACCACATTGTCTCGCACAATGACATGCGCATTGCCTCAATCGGCGTGAGCAATGCCGCCGAGGTCGAGGCCAAACTCGATGTACGCACTGAAGTGATTGGCATTGATGAAGCGCAGTTTCTGGGCGAAGCGATGATTGATTTTGTTGTCCGCCTGGCGGACATGGGCAAGCGCGTACTCATCGCCGGATTAGATACTGATTACCTCGGCCGTCCGTTCCATCCCATGCCGGAACTTCTCGCCGTGGCTGACGAGATCACCAAGACGCTCGCTATCTGCATGCAGTGCGGCAATCCAGCCAAGCACACACAACGGCTCATTGCCAGCGACGATCTAATTGTGGTCGGTGCAACAGGTATGTATGAAGCACGCTGTCGCCGCTGCTTTGAACCCAACCTGGCAGCCGACGAAATGCAGCGGAAGAAGAAAGTGGAGTTGGTGTCGGCGCAGGCGCGGTAAGGCAATTGGCCGCGAATGAACGCGAAAATTCGCCAATCAGTTCAGATGTTCAAGAGACGCTGACGGCGGGGCAGTGTTTTTTGAAGAGCTGAATCAGCTCTTCCAAAGTCATCGAGAAAGAAATAGCAGAGATGTTGACCGGAGCCCCTACCAAGGCGATATTGCTCCGCATGAGGAATGCTTTAAGCAGCCCGGCCTGCTGCAAAAGCTCGTCCGGATTTCTAACTGTGATAGACAAGAACCTCTGCCGCCTGACAGAAGAAATGTACATGCCTTCAACATCTTGCCAATGAAGAACAATCCCTCCCAGCGCTGAACTGCCATCATAGAGTCCTTCATGGTTGAGGATTAGCGCGGGTTTTCGTTGTATAAGTCCAGAGATGCCAAATACCAGGCAAACACCAGAACTACTTGTGGTAAGAACCGCGATCAGGGCGGGTTCAATGCCTCCCTGATTCCAGAACCAGACTCCGAGAGCCATGAATGCAGCGGATCCGCAAGTCAATAAAAAGAGCCTTATCCGGCTGGCGTAGATTACCGTAGCATCCGGAGTAATGAGCGGGTTGAAATCAGTCAATGAACCACCTGGTTAAGACTCGGAGCAAAAGTTTAGCCGCGCTTTAACGCGGAGGCAACAACTCTTCACGGTTTTGCACTAATTCGCGTGCATTCGCGGCAAAAAAAGACCTACTCTTCCACTTCCACCAGCTCTCCGCGCGCGGCTTTAAAGTTAGCGATGATTTTTTCCTGCTGCACGGCGGGAACAAAATCGTAATGTGCCATTTCCATATGGAAGGTGCCACGGCCTTGTGTCATGGACGTGAGTTCAGGTCCGTAGGTCAGCATCTCTGACATGGGGACTTCGGCGCTCACAATGGTTTTTCCACCCTTGTTCTCCATGCCTTGAATGCGTCCGCGACGCGAATTCAAATCGCCCATAATGCTGCCTGCGAATTCATCCGGAATGGTGATTTGAACATGCATGATCGGCTCAAGAAGCGTCGGTTTGGCCTGTTCCATGGCTTTGCGGAAAGCGATACGGCCGGCAGTCTTGAACGACAGTTCGTTGGAATCCACATCGTGATAACTGCCGTCATAGAGTGTGACCCGGATATCAACCACAGGGAATCCCGCCAGGAATCCCCGGGCCGCAGCTTCGACAATTCCCTTTTCCACGGCCGGGATGTAATTTTTCGGGATAGCGCCGCCGAAGATGTCATTGACGAATTCAAAAGTCTTGCCGCGCTCCAATGGCTCCATCTTGATCTTGCAGTCGCCATACTGGCCGTGACCGCCGCTCTGCTTCTTGTGGCGGCCCTGCACGTCAGCGCGTCCGCGGATGGTTTCGCGATACGGGACTTTCGGAGCTTTCAGAAGCACTTCCGTGTGATAGCGCTTCTTCAGCTTGGAGACGATCACTTCAATATGCTGCTGGCCCGTTCCGGCAATCAGAAATTCCTTGGTCTGCTCATCGCGGAAGAACCGCACCATGGGATCTTCTTCCATCAGCTTATGCAGGCCGTTGGAGAGCTTGTCTTCATCGTTGCGGCTCTTGGGCTCAATGGCAAAGGTGATGGCTGGTTCCGGCAGCACAACGCCGGCAAACTTGATCGGGTTGGCCTTGTCGCCCAGCGTGTCTCCGGTCACTGTGTCTTTCAATTTCGCTACCGCGCCAATGTCGCCGGCATGTAGCTCGGTGACCGGAATCAGGTTCTTGCCTTGCGGTACGGAAAGGTGAGCCAGTTTTTCTGACGTGCCGCGAACAAAGTTCTGCATGGTCGCGTCATTCTTGACGACACCTGAAAATACCTTGAAGAAGGTGATGCGTCCGGCAAAGGGATCATTGGCGGTCTTGAAGACGTAGAGTGAAGCCGGCTCGGAATCGCTCACGTGGCGTTCCGCGTGATGGCCGTTGCCGTTGGGATCAGGCGCTTCGGATACCGTGGCATGCTCGGCTGCCGTCGGGAAGTAGTCAACCACAAAGTCCATCAGGTGGTCAGTGCCGATGTTGCCGAGCCCGGAAGCAAAAAGCACGGGAAAAATTCTGTCTTCTTTGATGGCATCATGCAGTGCAGGGATCAGGTCTTCTTCGGGGATGGTGCCTTTGTCAAAGAACTCCGCCATCAGTTCGTCTTTGCCTTCAGCAATGACCTCTACCAGTCTCTCGTGTGCTTCCTGCGCGGCTGCCTGCAACTCCGCTGGGATCGGGCCTTCTTTGCCTTTACCGGTACCGCCCAGTTCATACGTGTAGGCTTTCATCGTTACCAGATCAACCACTCCCTTGAGACTCTTCTCGCTTCCTATGGGCAACTGGACCGGAACAACCAGGCGGCCAAAAGCTTTGACCAGACTTTCCAGTGCCGTTTCATAGTTGGCGCGCTCGCGGTCCATGCGGCTGACCACAATGACCCTCGGCAGGTTGATCTCCTCCGCGTATTGCCACACCTTTTCTGTCACCACTTCCACGCCGGAAACGCCGTCTACCACCACCAGCGCCGCTTCTGAGGCTGACATGGCAATCTTGGCTTCATGCGCAAAGAGCGTGAAACCGGGAGTATCGAGCAGGTTGATTTTTGTGTCATGCCACTCCAAAGGAGCAATGCCGGTGGAGACCGTCATCTGGCGGGCAATTTCTTCTTCATCGTGATCGGTTACCGTGGAGCCGTCATCAACGCGGCCCAGCTTCGGCGTGGCTCCGCCCGTAAACAACATGGCAGAAACCAGGGATGTCTTTCCTGCGTGGGAGTGACCGATCACGACGAGATTGCGGATGTCCTTGCCTTCGTAGACCTTCAAAGTGCCTCCTTAATGGAAAGCCCAGGCCGGATTGCAACGAGGTTGATCCGAAAGTTTATGGATGGTGGATTTAACTTTTGATCAAGAGGGTCGCGGGCTCCAGAGTGGACAGGTTAAGAACCGATGAAACAGCTCATTATTACGCTGGAATTCACGTTTGAAAAGGGGGCCAGAAGGCAAAAAAAGGGCAACTATCCGGAAATGGTAAAAAACTTGCGGGGTTTGTGAACTCCAGGTTTGAGGGTTACTGCAAGGCAGAGCTGGATTCACTGCCCAGAAGGTTGCGTTCCTTGATTTCTTCGTAGCAGCCGCCGCAAACCAGGGCAATTTCTATGATTTCTTCAGTGGCGTCACACCAGCCGTTGTACTCTATGCGGACCAGTTCGCAGCCGTTGCACCAGGCGTCAGGAAAGGGGTTTCCGTGGTCATCCAGGTCGCAGAAGAAGCCCAGATATTTCCCATAAACCAGGTGTTTGCAGACGAATGCCTCATGACTCACGCCATGCTGGTCACAGCGAATTGTTGCCATTCTCACCTCGAATAAGCAGCAACTTTCTCAGCTCATCATTCGTCCGTAGACTCAATCCACGCCCGGTTGGGGGCCATTTTACCTTGTTTTGTCAGATGCAATAGCGCTAAGTTTATTCTTAACGAAAACAGAAATCCCGCATCTCCGAATCACCTAAATCGTTGTGGCTCAGGCCTATCCAGCCCCTGCCAAATTCGCGCTCTGCCTTAGGTCTAGCCCACCTTAGCCGTCTCAGGCTGGGGCTTTGTGGCCAAAAGCTGGCGTAGCACGTACTGCAGAATTCCTCCGTGCTCGTAGTACAGAATTTCCTGCGGCGTATCGATCCTTACCTGGGCATGGAATTCCGTGATTGTGCCATCCGCGCACGTCGCGCGCACTTGAATCTGCTTTCCCGACGCGAATTTGGTCCGCAACATCTCCGGAAGGCCAACGATCTCAAAGACCTCATCGCCGTTCAGTCCAACCGACTCCACGTCTTCTTCCGGCAGGAATTGCAATGGCAGAATGCCCATTCCAACCAGGTTGGAGCGGTGTATGCGCTCGTAACTTTCAGCGATCACGGCCCTTACGCCCAGAAGCAGCGGCCCTTTGGCCGCCCAGTCACGTGACGATCCGGAGCCGTATTCTTTTCCAGCCAGGATGATCAGTGGAACGCCTTCCGCAGCGTACTTTTCTGAAGCGTCAAAGATTGACATGATTTCCCCGCTGGGAAAGTGTTTGGTGATTCCGCCTTCTGACTCCGGCACCAGACGATTACGCAGGCGAATGTTCGCAAAAGTTCCGCGCACCATCACTTCGTGATTTCCACGACGCGATCCGTAAGAGTTGAAGTCCGACGGGCTTACGCCTCGCTCCTGAAGATATTTGCCGGCTGGACCGTTGGCCTTGATGGAACCGGCGGGCGAGATATGGTCAGTGGTGACGCTGTGTCCCAGCTTGGCCAGCACGCGAGCGCCAGTAATATTTTTTACGGGTAAAGGCTTGGCCGGCATGTCATCAAAATAGGGGGCCCGCTTGATGTAAGTTGATTTTGCGTCCCACGTATAAGTGTTGCCCTTTGGTACCGGCAGCTTCTTCCATTCATCGTCACCATCAAAAATGGTCGCGTAATTCTTCTTGAACATTTCGGAATCAATGGAGCTGGCAAGAGTGTCTTGTACTTCTTTTTGCGTGGGCCAGATGTCTTTCAGATAAACCGGCTTCCCGTCTTTACCGTTGCCCAGCGATTCTTTGGTGATGTCAATGTCCATGCGGCCGGCCAGAGCGTAGGCAACCACCAGCGGCGGCGACATCAGGTAATTTGCGCGGACTTCAGAATTGATGCGGCCTTCAAAGTTGCGATTGCCGGAAAGCACTGAAACTGCGACCAGCTCTTTTTCCGTGATGGCGTAAGAGACATCCTGCGGCAGCGGGCCGGAGTTTCCGATGCACGTGGTGCACCCATAGCCGATGATGTGGAACCCAATGGATTCCAGCGCGGGAATCAATCCGGCTTTGCGATAGTATTCCGTGACCACGCGTGATCCGGGAGCCAGGGATGTCTTCACCCAGGGCTTGCGCGTGAGCCCCTTTTCCTGGGCCTTCTTCGCCAGGAGCCCGGCTGCCATCATCACGGAAGGGTTCGAGGTATTGGTGCAACTCGTAATGGCTGCAATCACCACGGAGCCATCATGCATCTGCTCAAAAATATCTTCTGAAACACGCTTGGTGGCTGCGGGAGAGTTTGGATCTTCCAGGGCCACCGCAGTGGTTCCACCTTCACCTTCAAAGCGCGAAACCTGTTTGGGAGCGGCTTTGGCGCCGTCTTTTGCCGATCGCGGACCAATCAGCGTAGGCAGGGCTTTCTCAAATGATTCCTTCGCCTGCGAGAGTGGCGAGCGGTCCTGCGGACGCTTGGGCCCCGCAACGCTCGGTTCTACGGTGCTGAGATCAAGGTTGACCACCTGGGTGTATTCAGCGTCTGGCGTGGACGTTGTGCGGAACAAGCCCTGCTCTTTGCAGTATGCTTCCACCAGTTCAACCAACTCTTTGGGGCGTCCAGTGGTGCGAAGGAAATCAAGAGTGATGGCGTCGACGGGGAAGATACCGCAGGTGGCGCCGTATTCCGGAGCCATGTTGGCGATGGTGGCGCGATCTGCCAGCGCAAGCTGATCGAGCCCGCTGCCAAAGAACTCGACAAATTTACCCACGACGCCGATTTTGCGCAGAATCTCCGTTACGGTCAGGACCAGATCAGTGGCGGTAGTGCCTTCCTTGAGTGAGCCGGTAAGCCTGAAGCCCACAACCTGCGGCAACAGCATGGAGACCGGCTGTCCCAGCATTGCTGCCTCGGCTTCAATGCCGCCCACGCCCCAACCCAGAACGCCCAGACCGTTGATCATGGTGGTGTGCGAATCCGTACCGACTACTGTGTCAGGATAAGCCTGTGTCACTCCACCCACTTCGTTGGTAAACACTACACGAGCCAGGTATTCCAGATTGACCTGATGAACAATGCCCATGTCCGGTGGTACGGCTTTGAAATTACGGAATGCCGACTGTCCCCAGCGCAGGAAGGCGTAACGCTCCTGGTTGCGCTGGAATTCCAGCTTGGCATTTACCGCGAAGGCATCCTTGGTGGCGAATTCATCCACCTGCACGGAGTGATCGATCACCAGTTCCGCCGGCTGAAGGGGATTAATCAGGTTGGCATCACCACCCATGATCTTCATGGCGTCACGCATGGCGGCCAGGTCAACCACAGCGGGCACGCCGGTGAAGTCCTGCATAAGAACGCGGGCGGGGGTGAACGCAATTTCTTTATCGGGGACCGCCGTTGGCTGCCAGTGGGACAGGAACCTGATATCTTCAGCAGAAACGCTGCGGCCATTTTCCGTACGCAGAAGATTTTCCATCAGAATTCTCATTGAGTAAGGAAGGCGGGCCGGCTCGCAGCCATGGTTCGTCATGGCATCCAGGCGGAAGATCTCATACTCTTTTGCGCCAACGCGCAATTTTGATTTGCTATTGAATGAATTCATAGGAATGCACCTTCTTCAGAATTAGATTCGCCGGCAGCCCGAAACGCTCCGCAAATAAGGCAGTCTAAAATTCGCCGCCAAGAATTCTGAAAAGCAGCAGAGCATTCAGGCCGATGATCACCAGGGTCACCACATATGCCATTACGTTGGTGCGTTGCTCATTCGCCATGTCAGACATCACTGTCCGGGAGCGAGTGAGAATTACCAGAGGCACCAAAGCAAATGGAATGGCAAAACTCAGGGCAACCTGTGATAGTACCAAAATCTTGAGGGGATCAAGTTTGAGGGAGATCACAACCAGAGAGGGAATAATGGTGATTAGACGGCGCAGAAAAACGCTGAACTTGATATCTAAGAACCCCTCAATAATCACCTGACCAGCCATGGTGCCCACAGTGGACGAAGAAAGGCCGGAAAACAGGAGAGCCAGCGCGAACGCTATCGCCGAAACGCTGGGTAGTATGGGCCTGAGGGTGAGGTGGGCCTGGTCAAAGGTGAAGGTGATGCCACTCTTGTAAAAGACCGCCGCAGCCATCACGATCATGGCGGAGTTGATGAGCCACGCGCCATTCATGGCGGCCAGCACGTCCCACAACTCATACTTCAGGTGCTTCATGGTGAGCAGCATGCGGTGTTCAGGATTTTCCTTGGCGTCCTCCTTGACGCGATGCTGCACCAGCGCCGAATGGAGATAAATCACGTGCGGCATCACGGTGGCTCCCAGCATGCTCACGGCCACGTAGATGCTTTCCGAATTGATTCTGGGAATCAGCACGCCTCGCGTGACAGCGCCCCAGTCCGGATGCACCATGAACATTTCAAACGCGTAACAGCCGGCAATGGCGAAAACGAATACCATGATCAATTGCTCAAGACGGCGAAATCCGTAGAGTTCCACGGCGAGCATCAGGAAGACCACAACCGCGGTGATCAGGGCCGCGATGAAAAGCGGTATGCCGAAGAGCAGATAGAAGCCGAGCGCCGCGCCCAGAAATTCCGCCAGGTCGGTGGCGAGGGCGGCCAGCTCTGCGGCTACCCAAAGGCCGAAGTTAATCTTCGGAGAAAAGTAAGCACGGCAGTTTTGCGGGAGCGTTTTGCCCGTGGCGATGCCCAGTTTGGCGGAAAGATACTGGATGAGAATCGCCATGGCGTTAGACCACAGCAGCACCCACAGCAGCGTGTATCCGAATTTTGCCCCGCCTTCAAAATTGCTGGCGAAGTTTCCCGGATCGATATATGCGACGCTGGCTACAAACGCGGGTCCAAAATAGCGCCACATCTCGCCACGTTTCAGCGTGGGCAGCAATCTTCTCCAGAAGCTGGGGCGGGCTTGCGTGGGTGTTGTTGGCGTGGACATGAAAGTCTTACAGTATAAGGTAAATCGCTGAGCTGGCCAATCCAGTTCTCAAAACTATTCCAAGCGAAGCGGCGTGGTCAATATGCTTTAAATCAAACACTTATCGACGCCTTGCCTGGCTAAGACTCTGACATAAACGCATGGGCTATCTGCCTCTGCTGTTTTGCGTCAAACTCAGTTAAAGCCCGGAGCCGGCTCTGATTCCACCAAGCCCGGATTTTCTGGTTCCATTCTTGCACTCACCGGCTAAAGACGAAACATCGCTTGCCCGAAAAAGTAAAAGTCCACCAGCAAGTTAATACACAGGCTGATGCCCGCGCCAAAGAGTAGGCCCATCGCCACGTCTCGGTGGTTCTTACGGCGTAGATATCGCCAGAGCGGCACCACATATCCGACCTGAACCAGGCCAAGCGTGACTGACAATGTATAAACGGCAGGTAGAAGCTTCTCACTGCTGGAGAGCAGCAGAAAAGCGATACCAAGCTGGACGACATTCAGAAGCCAGCAGGTCAACATCCCAAGAAAAACGGAGGTGATTCTGGAGAGCACAATCAATAGCGTAAAGGAGCGATGGCGCTTAGCGAGGAAAATGAGGAAGAACGCTCCCCAACGTCTTCCGTGCTCACTTTTTATCGAAGATTGACGCTAAAGGTCGCGCCACAGGCGACCCCGATCAAACAACTGACTGAGGCGCCGATAAGGAGTCCGCGGCAGGTATTGTATTTCTCCTGGTTATCGAAATGACGGTAAAAGGGCAGGGTAAACAACGTCTGTCCCAAAGCAACGCCGAGGAGAAATCCTGGCAGGGGGAGATGTTCATTGGAAAACGTGAAACTCGCGCAGCCAGACATGAGGTTGATAATGAGCCCCGGCCCCAAGCCGAGAAAGAATCCTTTAGCTACTGAGCCGTCGTTTTGTTGTGGTTGGTTTTCAAGTACGTCGTCGCTCACTGTTTTTACCTGCCTCACCGATATTCAAAATGTATTCGCCACTTCCTGCCGCTTGCGCAGTGGCCCCAACACCGTCTTCTCCAACTGATCGCGATAGAAAAGGTTATAGGTATCGAACGGGATCAAGCGGCCATCCGGATGGACAATATGTACGCAGGATTTCTTGACCGAACGCACATCAAACGAATGCGCATCAATAAACTGCATGATCAGCACGCGGAAGATGTTGGAGTAATCAAGCTGTGACGGAGCGTCGAGCCGCGGGAGACAGCAGAGCAGGTCGCGCAGGCTGCCGGCGGATGATTGCGGCGAGTGGTTGGTGGCAAACAGCTTGAAGATGCCTTCACGCACACGTTCTTCCTGCTCGTAAACAATCGTGTTTCTGCCGCCTTCAATCAGAATCTTTGGGTCAATCAGCCCGGTGAGAGGAACAACTTTGCCGTCGACTTTCAGCGCATATGCCATGGCAAGGCTATCGGGATGGCAGGGCACGGGAATCACGTCTTCAGGCGCGAAGATGGAAGTCTGTTCCAGGATTCTGCGCCGGACTTCCGTCAGTGTGAGGCGGTCACGGGATGGATCAAAGTTCTCAGTCCGTCCGGCATCCTGAATCGGCTGCAGAGTCACGCCGCGTACGCAGGGCTGCTGCACGGCGAAGTCGATGATCTTGCCGATCTCGCCATCGTTGAGCCCTTTTTTCAGCGTTGCCACCAGAGTAGTCGAGATACCGAATTCATTCAGGTGGTCCAGCGCTTTGCGGCGAATCTCACGCAGGTCAGCGCCGCGCAACTCCATCAGCGCTTCGCGTTCAAAGGAATCAAATTGCAGATAGATTTCAAAGTCCGGCATGTAGCCGGCCAGCCGCTGAACGAAAGCGCGGTCCTGGGCAATGCGTATGCCGTTGGTATTGACCATCAAATGGCGGATCGGCTGCTTCTTGCAGAGATCGAGAATGGCAAAAAAGTCAGGATGCAGCGTGGGCTCCCCACCGGAAATCTGCACTACATCCGGTTGCTGCTCATTGCGCACGATGGCCGCAACCATTTTTTCAATCTGCGCCATATCACGGTAGGTTTCCCGTGCGGTACCGCTTTCGGCGTAACAGATGGGACAGTTCAGGTTGCAGTGATCATTGATTTCCAACAGTGACAGGCAGGAATGTTGTTCGTGGTCGGAGCATAAACCGCAATCGTACGGGCAGCCCCACTTTACCGGAGTGTTGTACACGGCAGGCATTTCCGGCGGCTTGATGAACACTTCACGGCAGCGGCGATAGTATTCCACGTCATCGGCCAGCAGGACTTTTTCTGAGCCATGCACGGGACAACGCTTGAGCATGAAGACTTTGTCGTCCTGAAAGACGATCTTGCCTTCCACCTTGCCCAGACACTGCGAGCAAATGGAGACAGCGACATCGTAAAAAAGATAAGGACGAACGCGTTCGCTCACCGGGCCCTCTCAACTCACTCAGCGGGAATGATTGGTTCAGTGCCCGTAATCTTAGCCGGAAGCGGGGCGGTGATCCAGCGAAACACGTCGCGAGAGTAAAAAATCAGCATGGCGACGCTGGCCCACTGGAGTGACGTCATGCCCAGCAGGCGTGCGTCCGGCTTGATGAAGTCGATGAAGAGTCGCCATCCAAAGTACGCAACCATGAAGAATTTGAAAATGTCTCCCTGCAGATGCGGGCGTTTCATCTGCATGTAAAGAACAACGGCTAGTACCAGAACGAAAATCAGTTCGTAAAGCTGGGTGGGATGGCGAAATTTGCCGTCGCCAAAATTGATGCCCCACGGAAGCGAAGTAGGAAAGCCGTACGTGTCATCCTCAAGACCGCTCAGGAAACATCCGATCCGGCCCACCGCGATGCCGATGCACATGGGAACGGCAAACAAATCACCCGTGCGCTGGGTTTCACCCATACGCCTCTTCACCCACTCCACGGCGATCAACCCGCCGACCAGGCCGCCAACAATGGTTTTTCCTCCAAGGAGAACGGCGGGGTTGTTCCAATTGTGAATCACGCTGGCAGGATCTTCCAGCCAGTAAAGAACTTTGCTGCCGATCACGGAGCCAAGGGCAGCCGCGGCGATGACAGACCAGCGAACGCCGTCGTCAACGGGATCGCCAAAGCGAGACTTGAGTTTACGGTAGACAAAAAATCCCACGGTGTACGCCAGCGATTCGAAGACGAAATGCGGGTGGATTTTCAAACCGAACAGCGGGATGTAGACAGGGAAACTCATGGAAGAAAAAACGCGCCTCCAATGGTGGTTGAAGGCGCGGTCATTGTCTCAGAACTTCGTCTGAAATTTATCCAAAAATCTACTGTTCCAATTCAGAGGTTAAGATGGCTCCATTCATGGCGGCCAGAACAGCGGATATCTTGAGTGGTTTGCGCGTGTCTTTCGCGATCCAGACTGTAGCTTTGTCTGGGCCGCCGTCAGCGGAAGAGAGTTCCACCTTGAAGGCATCAAAAGTGCCTGCCGGAACTGTGACGCTCTCAGATCCCACAACCTTGACGTCAATCAGCTTTTCTTTCTGCTTCTGTACGTCAAAGTTGCGATAGCTGGTGGTGTAACCCTCAGCCAGCGGCAGGCAGCCAAGGACAAAGTTGGAGCCCGGGCCGTTGGCAAATATTGGACCACCAAGATCTGCCGCCACTGGTGTGTCTTTACCGTTGGAGTTCACATTGCCCGTAGCTTTATTGGCGGCGAAATCAATATTCATATTCACCGGACCCTGTTTGGCTGTGAACTTCTTCACAATGAGCGTGCCTTTTTCCAGGGAAGACGTGCTTACCGCCTGGCCCATGGGTGTCTCAAGCGTTTCCGTGGCAGTCCAGCCGCCGTTTTCTTCCGCGATCGCTGTGGAGGATGTAAGCGGAATCTGCTGACCGCCCGCCGCGATGGTTGATTTGTATTTGTAAGTGCCCGCCTTCAGGTCCGAGGCAAGTTTGGGTGCACCAACGCTACCCGAATCAGACTTCTTGGCCAGAACCACGGTCTTGGGATCAACCGTGATTTCCTTCAGACGCGCCACAGATTCAGGAGAACCGCCTTCCTGAAAACGTCCACCCAGAAATTTGGCCAGGAATTTTTCTGACGCCATGAACATGGCCATGTTGTTTACCGGTCGGGCAAAGCCATGACCCTCATCGGGTGCGAGCAGATATTCCACTGGGAAGCCGCGATCACGCAGGGCGATCACGATCTGGTCGGCTTCGCGCTTGTTTACGCGAGGATCATTGGCGCCCTGCACTACCAGAAGCGGCGTCTTGATCTTGTCCGCGGAATACAGCGGCGACCTTTCATTCAGCAGGGCTTTGCCTTCCGGCGTATTGGGATTGCCCATGCGCATGTAGAACGTTTTGCGGATCGGCTCCCAGTATGGCGGAATGGATTCCAGCAAGGTGATCAGATTGGACGGGCCAACGATATCAACAGCGCCAGCGTAGACATCTGGCGTGAATGCGACTCCAGCCAGTGTGGCGTAGCCTCCGTAAGATCCGCCCAGAATGCCGACGCGCTTGGGATCGGCAATGCCCTGTGCCACCAGATATTTCACGCCCCAGGTGATGTCATCCTGCATGGTGCGTCCCCATTGCAGGTTTCCAGCATTGATAAATTTCTTTCCGTAACCGGTGGAACCGCGGAAATTGGGCTGAAGGACTGCGTAGCCGCGGTTGGCCAGGAACTGTGCGAAGGGATCATAACCCCAGCCATCGCGAGCCCAGGGACCACCGTGTGGAAGCATGATCACAGGTAGATTCTTTGCCGGCACGCCCTTGGGCAGCGTGAGGTAGGCGGGGATTTCCAGTCCGTCCGATGACTTGTACGTGACGGGCTTTTTCTCAGCCAGGGCTTCACGCGGTAACTTTTCCCAGACGCTGAATTGCTTTGTCAGCTTTTTGGTCTTGCGATCAAAGAGATAGGTAACGCCGGGCTCCACGTCACTATGGGCAGCAACAACCCACATCTGGTCATCCAGTGTGCGTGAGGCGATGGAGACTTCCATTTTAGGCAGCTTGCTCTCCAGCAGCTTGTAGTCTTGCTCGTAGCCCTTGTCCTTAAAATAATGCCGGACTTTCGCGTCAGTGTAGGTGGTCATCACAAGTTCGTCGGTGGCTTCTGAGAACACCGCGTTGCCGAAGTCAACTTTCTTGAGCGGGTCAGATTCCACCAGTTGCGTCTTGCCGGTAGCGGGATCCAGCAACGTCAGCGACGAGAGATCAATGTCATCGCCCTTGTTGGTCTCAAAATAGACCAGCTTGCCGTCCTTCTGGAAGCGCGCAGGACCGCAGGATTCAAACACGCTGCAGGAATAAATAACGGTGAACTTGTCCGCATCCACGCGCAGCGTTTCATTGTCACCGTTATCGGCAGTGCGGCTGGCCAGGCGCAGATTGCCCTGGTTATCAAAAACCCAGGCAGAGAGCTTTTCAGTGTTCTGGCGGACCAGCGTTTTCTCGCCGGTAGAGATCTTGAGTTTGTAGAGATCGTGATAAGCCTTATCGCGGTCGTTCAATCCGATGTAGGCGACGTCAGGATCATTCTTGGGCAGGCTGTAGATCTGGATACGTATGCCTTTTACGCCGGTGAGATCGCGTGATGCAGGCGCATCGGCGCCAGCATCCGGCTTGGCCGTGGGATCAACCGCGTAGACGTTATAGTTCTCGTCGCCGTCCTTGTCTTTGACAAAAAGGATGTACTTGCTGTCGCGCGTCCAGAAATATTGGGGAACGGGGCGCTTCGCCTCGGTTGTCATCAGCCGTGCGGCTTCGAACGGTTCATCCACGCCCTTTACATAGACGTTGCGCGTATCCTTCCACGGCTTCAGGAACGAAAGGAATTTTCCGTTCGGTGAAAGCTGCGCGCCGGCGATTTCCGGGTTACCAAAGAAAATTTCCCGATCGACGAGTGGCGGCATTCCACTGGAGGAGGCTTTCTTGTTGGCGTCCTTGCCGTCTTTCGTTTGTGCAATGAGGATCTGTGCGCCGAGAGCTGTTGCCATCAGCAGCAAAAACAAGAAGGCCTTAAATACGCGTTTCATCAGGGATGGTCCTTTCTACATGGAACAGAATTGTCAGTTAAGGGGTTTCGGTACCCAAGATTGTGGTCGCTACCGGCTATTGCTGTCCAGTTATAAAGGGCCGGACTGTCCGTTAATCATAAGGTAAGGTCCACCTGTAACTACGGGTCATAGTGCTAAAAGTTACGTTTTACCCGGCATTGACCGGAGTACATGCCGGAACTAGACTACCGGAATAGCTCTGGTTCCATCCTGACTGACTTTCCTATCGGAGGACTCGTCCCAATGCGTGTGCGGCATATCAGCGTTCTTTTTGTGGCCTTTTGCATGGTGGCCGTCATGGGAGCCCAGGTTCCCCAACAAATTTCCGTTACCGTTCCGCCTAAAACGGAGACCAAAGAAGTAAAAGAGACCGTACAAGGCACGGAAATTGTTGATCCGTATCGCTGGCTGGAAGACCAGAACAGCCCGGAAACACGCGCATGGATTGACCGTGAGAACGCCTACACAGACTCCATCCTGTCGAAAATCCCCGGACGGGAAGAGATCATTCAAAAGCTGAGCGCGCTGCTGAAGACTGAGACCATGAGCGCCCCGATGATTCGCGGAGACCGGCAGTTCTTTTCCCGTCGCGCCGCGGACAAAGACCAGGCGTCGTTGTATGTCCGACGCGGAGCCGATGGTAAAGAGGATTTGCTGATCGATCCGTTGGCGCTGAATCCGGAGCACACCACAACGGTGATTCTGCTCTCGGCGTCAGACGACGGGAAAGTAATTGCCTATGCCTTGCGCCAGGGTGGTGAAGATGAACTGACACCGCGGCTGATGGATATTGATACCCACAAGGACCTGGCCGACACATTTCCGCGCGCCCGTTATGCAGGCTTCAGCCTGATGCCGGACAAGTCCGCCATTTATTACTCCAAGGTCATGCCGGAAGGTCCAAGGGTGTTTTCTCACAAGATGGGCACCAACGCCGATCAGGACGTGGAAATCTTTGGCAAGGGTTATACGCCCGACAAGTTCATTGGCCCACAGATCTCAGAAGACGGGCACTACCTGCTGATTGATGTGAGCTACGGATCGGCCGCCGTGCGGACCGAACTCTATTTCAAAGACCTGAAAACCAATGGCCCGATCACACCGATTGAGAACAAGTTGGAATCGGCTTTTGAAGCTGAAATTGCAGGGGACCAGGTGTTTATACGCACCAACTGGAACGCACCCAAATGGCGAATCATGGTGGCTGACCTGAAAAAGCCAGCGCGTGAAAACTGGCGCGAAATTGTGCCACAGAGCAATGCCGTTGTCGAAGGATTTGCGCTGGTTGATGGAAAGCTGGTTGTGGAACAGACGGAAAACGTGGTGAACAAACTCCGCGTGCTGGATACAGACGGCAAGCTGGTGCGGGAGGTTACGCCACCCACGCTGGGTTCCATGTCAAACATGTTTGGCCGCTGGAAACAGAAGGAAGGCTATTATGTGTTTACCTCCTTCCACGTCCCGACCACAATCTACAAATATGACATCGGCACGGGCAAGCAGACGGTCTATTTCCAGCCGAAAATTCCCATTCAGACAGACGACTACGAAGTGAAGCAGGTCTGGTATTCATCCAAGGACGGCACCAAGGTCCCGATGTTTCTGGCCTACAAAAAGGGCCTGAAGCTGGATGGCTCCAATCCCACGCTGCTGACCGGATATGGCGGATTCAACATCAGCTCAACGCCGGGGTTCAGCGCGATGGCGGCCACGTGGATGGCCAAAGGTGGCGTATGGGCGCTGGCCAACATGCGCGGGGGCGGTGAATTTGGTGAAGACTGGCACCACGCCGGAATGCTGGAGAAAAAGCAGAACGTATTTGACGACTTCATTGCGGCGGCTGAATGGCTGATTGCCAACAAGTACACCAGCACACCCAAGCTGGCCATTCGCGGCGGCAGCAACGGTGGCCTGCTGATGGGCGCCATGCTCACCCAGCGTCCTGACCTGTTCGGCGCAGTGATCTGCAACTATCCTCTGCTGGATATGGTGCGTTATCACAAATTCCTGGTAGCAGGTTACTGGGTGCCGGAGTATGGATCGTCAGACAATCCGGAGCAGTTCAAGTACATCTACGCGTACTCTCCTTACCACCATGTGAAGGCTGGAACCAAGTATCCGGCAACGCTGTTTGTTACCGGTGATGCGGATACACGCGTAGCTCCGCTGCATGCGCGCAAAATGACGGCGCTGATGCAGGCATCGAACGGCTCAGACAAGCCGATCATGCTGCACTATGAAACCAAGCTGGGACACTCAGGCGGCACGCCGATAGGTAAGCAGATCACCAACACTGCAGACGAGATGATGTTCATGTTCTGGCAGTTGGGTGTGACAGCTCCGCAACAAACTGCGGCCAGCGCGCACTAGGCAGCAATTTTGTGCAGGCGAGGTCGCCTGCGTTCCACCATCGGATATAGAAGGCCCGCCGCGAAGAAGTGGCGGGTTTTCTATTGATGACAAGGCTGCGGCGACTTTTCGCCTTCCATAGCTTGATTTCCGGGTCGCGCAATTCAGGCGCAATGATTTATTCTCAATGCTCACGAATCGTCTATGAAAGTACTGGTCATTGGTAGCGGAGGCAGGGAGCACGCGCTGGTGTGGAAGCTGCGCCAGTCGCCGCGCGTTACCCAGATTTATTGCCTCCCCGGAAACGGCGGTATATGTGACGAAGCTACCTGCCTGCCCGGCGACCCCAGGCACATTGACAGTCTTCTGGCAGCCGCCCACCAGATCCTGCCTGACATTACTGTTATCGGCCCGGAACTGCCGCTTTCACTGGGCGTGGTGGACGAGTTCAACCGCCGGGGACTTAAGGTATTCGGGCCAACGCAGGCAGCGTCACAACTGGAAGCGAGCAAGAGCTTTGCCAAGGAATTTATGCAGCGGCACAACGTGCCCACGGCGCACTACGCCACCTGCAGCAGTGAAGATGAAGCACGCAAGTCACTTGGCTTGTTTTCAACTCCCGTGGTCGTGAAGGCCGATGGGCTGGCCGCCGGTAAGGGCGTGGTGATCGCACAGACGAAAGAAGAGGCAGCAATTACCGCGGCGGATATGTTCAGCGGCAAGCTGCTTGGTTCACCGGTGCGCCGTGTGGTGCTGGAAGAGTTTCTGGAAGGTGAAGAGCTCTCTTTTCTGGTGCTGAGTGATGGAGAGCGCGTTGCGCCGCTTGTGGCCGCGCAGGACTACAAACGTATCGGCGACGGTGACACGGGAACGAATACTGGCGGCATGGGAGCTTATTCCATTGATTCGCTGGCTGATCCGGTGATGGTGGAGTGGCTGCTGAACCACATTGCGCGACCGGTAGTTGCCGGCATGGCGGCGGAAGGCATTCCGTACAAAGGCATTCTGTACTGCGGACTGATGATGACACCGCGCGGGCCGATGGTGCTGGAATTTAACTGCCGCTTTGGTGATCCTGAGACACAGGCCGTGTTGATGCGGCTGGATAGTGACCTGATGGAAGCGCTGGAAGCATCGGTGGAAGGGCGCGTGAGTGACGGAATCTTCAAATGGTCCAGTGACGCTTCCTGCTGTCTGGTGGCTGCGTCGGGTGGATATCCGGGCGCATTTCTAAGCGGAAAGCAGATCACGGGACTCGATCGCGCGGCCCAGTTGCCGGACGTGAAGGTGTTTCACGCGGGAACCAGCAAACGCGATGGCAACTATTACACCAGCGGCGGCCGGGTACTGGGAATCACCGCCAGAGCGCCGCAACTAAAAGACGCGATTGCCAAAGCGTATGCCGCGGCAGCACAAATCAGCTTTGAAGACATCTACTATCGCAAGGACATCGGCGCGCGGGCGCTGAAATCCAAATAAATCTAAAATTAAACTGAAGGTGAGAGCGGATGGCAGAGAATCCAGTTGTTTCTATTGTTATGGGTTCGGATTCGGACCTGGAGATCATGAACGAAACGGCCAAGGCGCTGGACGACTTTGGCATTGCGTATGAGATTGATGTGACGTCGGCGCATCGCTCACCGGCACGGACGTCTGAGTTTGCGCGCAACGCCGCTGGACGCGGCATCAAGGTGATAATTGCGGGCGCGGGAGGCGCGGCGCATCTGGCCGGAGTGATTGCCGCCGAGACCACGCTGCCTGTGATTGGCGTGCCGATCCCCTCCACACCGCTTAACGGCATGGATTCATTGCTGGCGATTGTGCAGATGCCCGCGGGAATTCCTGTTGCCACCACGGCGATTGGCAAAGCCGGCGCAACCAATGCGGGAATTCTGGCCGCCCAGATCATTGCGCTCAGCAACGCCACGGTGGCGGGCAAGATGAAGTCGCTCAAGGAAAAGCTGGTGAAGAGCGTGGAAGAAAAGTCACAAAAGCTCCAAGCCATGAGAAAACGAGGCTAGGCTTTGTCCATAGCGCAAAAGTTTACCGCCATCGCCGTGATTCCCGCACGATTGGGCTCCACGCGGCTGCCGCGTAAAGTCCTGCGTGAGATTGCCGGCAAGGCGATGGTCCAGCGCGTATACGAGGCGGCTCGGCATTGCTCACTATTGAAAGAAGTGATCATTGCCACGGACTCGGAAGAGGTAATGCAACTGGCGCGATCCAAGGGCTGGCGGGCGGAGATGACGTCGGCCGCGCACCGCAGCGGGACGGACCGCGTGTTTGAGGTAGCACAGCGCTTTGAGGCCGACGTATACGTGAACATACAAGGCGACGAGCCGCTGGCCCGTCCGGAGCATCTGGAAGCCTTGCTGGGACCGATGAGCCGGCCAGAGGTGGAAGTCTCCACCATCATGACTCCGTGTCCCATTCATGACGTCAGCAATCCCAATGCGGTGAAAGTGGTGGTGGCGAAGAATGGCCGGGCGCTTTATTTTTCCCGCTCGACCATTCCTTTTGATCGCGACAAGACAGGGCACAGCCATATCTCGTATTTCAAGCATCTTGGCTTTTACGCGTATCGCAGGCCGGCTCTGGAAAGATTTTGCAATTTGCCGGAATCAAAGCTGGAGGCCTCGGAACGGCTGGAGCAGTTGAGATTCCTGGATAACGGCATTGATATTTACGTGGCCGAGACGCCGTATAACACGGTTGGTGTGGATACGGAAGATGATCTGCAAAAGGTGGAAGAAATGCTGAAAGCCCGATGACAGAAATTTTAAATTTAAAATTTCAAATTTGAAATTTCAGGCCAGGCTCGGCCGGTGTTTTCTGGCCCACTCTTCGGCTGCGGCGATGCGTTTGGAGATCGGCGGGTGGGAATGGAAGAGCAGTTCCACCAGTCGTGATGGATTGCTCTCACTCAGGTTCTGCTTATTCAATTTCTCCATCGCGGAGACGTACGGTGCAATGGTCGGTACTGACTTCCAGCAATAGACGTCTGCCTGGCGTTCGGTAAAGCGGGAGTAAGCATTCAGCGCGGGCATCAAGACCAGCGAGAGAAGAGTGGATACCAGTACGAGCAGCGGCAGGTTGGCGAAGTCACTGAGGTGCTCAAACATTTTGTGCTCGTCAATGGCGTAGCGGAGCGCGGCGTTGGCTGCCCAGAATCCAGCCAGCGTAACGGCGGCTTCCACCACAATACTTTTAACGATATGTCCGTGCACGTGGTGTCCCAGCTCATGGGCCAGCACGGCTTCAATCTCATCGTCACTGTAATTCTGCAGCAGTGTATCCGCCAGGATGATGCGGCGGGTGCTGCCCAATCCGGTTAAAGCGGCGTTGGCTTTTTTGCTTTTTTCGGAAAGCTTCCATTCATAGACGCCACGGACACGCGTCCCCGCGCGCTCTCCCAGACGGACCAGACGCGCTCTGAGTTCGTCATTTTGCAGCGGCGCGAATTTATAGAAGAGCGGAAAGAGCACTACCGGAGCCACCTGGGCGAACAAGATAAACATTCCGATGAAGATCAACCATGCATAGATCCACCAGTGCGCCGGGGACGCCTGGATCAACGCGTAAATGATCTCGCACAGAACTGTGGCCAGCACCAATCCCAGAATCCAGCCTTTGACCTGGTCTTTCAACCAGGAGGAGAGCCGCTGGTTGGAGAGGTTGTAGCGATGTTCGAGGCGGAAGCTGTAGAAATCCAGTCCGAAGCCGAGGACCTTGCTGAATACGCTTAGAAACACGACGTAGTAGAAAAGCTGAAGGACGTAATGTTCGCGAGACAGGCGGATGGCAGCGTCGCGCAGCAAGCTTGACCAGCCGGTGACCAGCAGCAGCACCAGGAAGCCGATGCTGATGGCCATGTCACCGAACTCCAGCCAGCGCCTGGCGCGGTTGTACGCGCGGGCTTCGGGAGTATCAGGCAGCGTGTTGGCTTCGGCGGCCAGGGTCATTGCTTCTCCGCGTTGAACTTGAGCACTACATACATGGCCGGTTTAGAGAAACTATTCTTTAGCACCGGCGTGGCGCCCGAAGGCAGCCAGAGAAGCTTTCCCGGAGTCATGGTGGTTAAGGTGGGTTTGCCATTCAATAGCTGCGAAAGTTCAAGCTCAGAAACCGCGACCAGTAGAGCATCTGACTCTTGATCGGCCACCTGAATCTGAGAGGCGGCTGGAATCGTAGAAACAGATATTAACCACTGATCAGAGGAGATCCGCCCGTACATCGGTGGACAAACCCCTTTGCAGGCCCTTACGTTCGTCGCCGGTTTCAGCAGCTCGATGGTGATGTTGTGAAATGGTTCGTCGCTTTGATTGATGGCAGCGTGAGCAAACTTGCCGGGTGTGAAACGGATTTCACCGTCTTTGAGCAGAAGAGCCGCGGGCTTTTCGCCTGGTCGCGCGCTGATGACGTCGGAATCGCCCAGGGTGACAAACAGATAGTCATTGTTGTGGCGATGGACCAGCGTCGTCGCTTTGGGAGCCACAGTGACGTCAAAGACGCGCACGTATGCGTTCTCCATCACCAGATGGTGGCTGGGTTCAGAAGTGATTTCCACGGACTGCTGCTGGGCCAAAGTGGCAATGGACACAAGCAGAAGCCCCGCGAGACGTGCAAAATGCATATATATGGAAGATTGTAGAGGGGTTACGCGCACACTGACAAGCTTAAGATGCGGACCGTTCGTACAGCCTCGGGGGCGTCCTGAAGTCATGAACGAGAGAGATAGGCAGGACGCCCGAGGAAGGCTTAGGGTCTTTGTTGGCTAGTGATCATGATCGTGCTTGTGGTCGTCCGGTTTAGCGGCTGGGTTACCCATGGATTCAGAACCTTCACCAGCAGGGTGGCCACGGAATTCCAAAACGACGGTTCGAATGGTCTTCGATCCAGTGTTGGTCAGGCTGTGGACCACAGGATTATTCCAGGTGGGCTTACCGGTTTCAAAATGTGCGGCAGTCGCTGGCCCATCCTGAACGCTGAATTTTGCGTCACCATCCGTTACCGGAATGACCAGGAAATTCGCCAGATGTGTGTGCTTGGGATAAACAGCTCCCGGCGGTACAACGATCTGAGTCACAGACCATTGATCGGAACCCATGACCTTGGTTTCCGTTACGCACTGGGCTTTGTCGGCCGAGGTGCAGGGAATGGGAATGTCACAAGCTTCGGTGCAGGCCTTCTGGTTGGTGGTAGGTTGCATGAGCTCGATGGTCAGATTGCGGAAGGTGCCTTCACCGTTGTCGGCCACAGAGTGGACGAGTCCGGCGGCAGCGTAGCCAACCTGGCCGTCTTTGAACTTAACGACGATTGGGGCAGCGGCGCCCTGTTTGTTGTTGAGGATTTCAGAGTCGCCCAGCGCGACTGTGATGTAGTCCTTACCGTGGCGGTGCATGAGCGTGGATGCCTTCGGCTGTACCGTGACGGCGAAGACACGGACGAAAAGGTTTTCCATGATCAGTTGATGGGTTGGATCTGAGGTAATTTCAACCGGATCTTTCTGTTGTGCTCCGGCTGACAAGGAAACAAACAGTGTGGCTGCGAGTAGGGTACGAATCATAGCGCAGACATTGTAGCCCGGCGGCGGCTGAATGCAATGAAATTGCTGGCCGGCGACCTTCTAACCAATCAGCTTCCACCACAACACCACCAGCCCAGCGCAGATCACAGCGCCGGAGGCTGCGCCGATCCAGAAATTCTGGCCCCAGGTGTTGGTGGTGCGCATGACTCGCTTGTCATTGGAGATAACCAGGACCAGAAGCAGAATGGGCAGGGTGAGGACGCCGGCCAGCACTTGCGACCAATAAAGCACGGTGACGGGATTGATGCGTATGAAGTTCAGGGCGGCGGCAACGAACGTCGCGCTGGAGATCAACACGTAAAACGGCTTGGCTTCCCAGGGATTCTCGTGAAGGCCGCTGCGCCATCCCATGGCTTCCGCCACGCTGTAACACATGGAGGCAATCAAGACCGGCAAGGCCACCAGGCCTGCGCCGATGATGCCGACGGCGAACAGAATTGGTCCAAGCGATCCCACGGCTGGCGCCAAGGCCGAGCCTGCCATGCGCGTTGTGAGATCAGTCCCCGGCGTCAGACGAAGCACGGTTCCGGCAGCTACCATGATGGCGAAACAAAGTACCGTGCTTACCACGGTCCCGGCGCGATGTTCACCGGCTCCGGGAACCAGACCGCCGGCCAGAGCAGAGTCACGGTGCGAACTGGTCTGCCAGACCAGGACGTATGGAGTGAGCAGGGCGCCAAAGATTGCCAGCAAAGTTTCCGGATAATACGAGCCACGCGGGATCCGCGGCAATACGGAACTGAGAAAAACGTGGGACCAGTTGGGATGGGCAAGGATGGCGGCTGCCACATAAATAAAAAGCGGCAGCGAAAGCAGGACCAGCGCGTTGGTGATCTTGCGGTAGTCGCGAAAGATCAGGATCCACCAGACAAGAAAACCTATGGCCGCGATGAAGAACATGCGCGGCAGTTGCGTGATGATGGAAAAAGCGTCCGTGACGGCCATGAGATCGGCCACGATCATCGCCATGTTGATGAGGACGATGAGTCCGGCAAAGGCCAGCGCGATATTGCGGCCATACTTGGCGCGAAGAAGGTCAACTAGTCCCTGGCGCGTTTCAAATCCTATACGCGAGGAGACAGCAAAGACGGCAAGTAGAAATGGAATGCAGAGAAGCACAGCCCACAAAAGCGAATAGCCGAACGCGGCACCGGCAATGGTGGCTGTGAGCACCAGTGTGGGATCAACGTCAGAAGCGCCGGCAACCATGCCGGGCAAGATGCCTGCCCAACCGTGCTTCTGTTTTGCGTCTTCCCGGGGAGAGTTGGGCCAGGCCAGAATTTTCCGGGCCGTAGCTCCGGTGCTGCCTTTATGGAATCTTGGGGAGTTCACGACGCAACGCCCTTTCGATTCTGCGCTCATGCCATAGGCGTAGCGGCCGTGAGTAATTAATGATTCCGAACGCGCCAATGGCCGCAAGCAGCAGAGCGCTGCTGATAAAGAGAAAAACGCGCGCGGCACCCGTTTCTGCTATCTGGAGAAGGACCAAAGCATTGCGGGGCGTGAGCAACATGGCGCCGGCCAGCGCAAGCATGCCAATGCCGGACAGCAGGCCAGTGACGTTCTTGGCCCAGCGTCCGGTAGCGTGATAGTCAGCGAAGAGGCGGAATCCATAGGAGATCAGCCCTGCTATCACCACAAAATTGGCGATCGTGGATATCCAGTCCTTCAGGTCCATCAGGAAGGTATGACGCATCCAGAACACCGGGAGTTGGAAGGATTAGGGCGAAGAATGGCAGCTTAATCAGATTAAGCTGCCATTTGAGTAAGGTGAGTGAATGGTTTTTAGAAGAGAAGAAACTTTTTCTTCTTCTTAAGTCCGGATTTGCCCTGGTGCGCGGTCGGATCGCCTGCTGCGGCAAGGACAACCGGCTTGTTCGACTGATCTCCGGAAGCGCCGGTGTCTGCATATCCGGTCTTGATGTCGATGTAAGCCTGTTCACGCAATCTGGTCAGGTATGCGCGAGCGGAGGGCTCCAGCTTCTGTGAGTAAAGCGCTTCCTTGATCTTCTCTTCCACTTCTTTCAATGGGGGCACGCCAGCCTGGTGATGTGCGTTGACGCGGAAGATGATGAATCCCTGCCTGGTGCGGATAGGATCGGTAAATTCGCCGGGCTTCAGGGACATCGTTTTTTCTTCGAAAACAGGCGCTAATTCGCCCTTTTTGAACGCCCCCAGAGGACCGCCCTGAGCCGCTGTTGGCCCCTTGGAAACCTGCTTGGCCAGATCAGAGAACTTGGCACCGGCTTTCAGCTGCTTTACTACCTGCTGCGCCTGCGTTTCAGCCTGGGCGACCTTGATGGGATCGTCCACGATTGACGCTGAGGGCTCGGCCGGTTTCTTTTCATCTTTTCCTGATTCGGGTGTTGGCTCAGGTGTGGCCTCAAAGGGAATCATGATCTCGCTGAGGTTGATGTCTTCCGGGCCTTCCATATCTTTCTGGTGCTGGTCGTAGAATTCCTTGACCTCATCATTGGTGATGTGCTGTTTGCTGCCTACTTCCTGCCCAATCACCTGCTCTGTCACCACGCCAATCCTGATCTGCTCCTTGTAGTCCTCAAAGGAAATGCCCTGTTTCCTGGCTTCATCTTCCAGTTCCTGCATGGAAGAAAGGCCCATCTGCTGGCGCATCTGGTTCAGGCGCTTTACAGTGTCGGTCTCGCCGGTAATGCCCAACTCCTTGCCTTTTTCCACCAGCAACTGGCGGTCAACCAGGTCGCGTAGAGTGTCCTTCTCGGCCTTGGCCCAGCGCGCCTGCCAGTCATTGGGATACTGCTGTTTCATTTCCTGGAGATTGTTGGTCTTGGCACGTTCAAAGTCAGAACGGGTAATGATCTGGTCATTCACACGGGCAATGATTTCGTCCACGATGTTGTCGGCGTGGACGGCCATGGCGACGACCAGCAGGGCTACGGAACCGATAAGAAACTTCTTCATAATGGCGGCTTTCGTGATGGTTAGTTTAACGAACGCTGAAAGTTGGGCTTTATGCAGCCATTTTAACAGGCTACGCCATCGGGTGATCAGGAGATCTGTTGATCCGTTGAATCGGTGGGCCATTGGATGCCCAGGAGATCTGTAAGTCAGGTGATCGATGACCGGTTTCAGGCAGCCCTATGACTCCAGATCCTAGGATCGAAAGCGAGACTTTACACATACGATCCGAGATCAGCCGATTACTCGATCTTCCGATGAGTTACGGCTTTTTCTTCTTCCCCAACAAGCCTCCGAGAGCATTCTTCAAGTCGGGCGTTTGCTGCTGATTGCCGTTCTGCCCCTGCTTGCCATTCACCGCACCCAACAGCGTGTCTTTCAGGCCTGATTTCAAATCCCCGCCGATGGACGGCAGGAATTTAGGATTCTGGGTGGTTCCGGTGATGGTGAATGGAATGCCATTTTTCGTCACGCCTCCCGCTAATCCCGACGAAACCTGTGTGAGGCTTCCCAGAGTATTGGCTGCCGCGCCAGAAAGCTTCAGCAGCATCTTGAAGTCGAGCGCATTGTTGTTAGCGATCACGCCATTGCCGGAAAGATTGCCCATGGAGGGCACTTCCAGAACAATGTTATCCGCCTTGATGCCTTCCGGAGCAACGCGCAGAGCTGAGCTGACGGTCTGGATCAACGTATCAGAACTTGGCTTAACCCCGGCGAACTGGGCCAGCGATCCCAGCTTCGAAGCCAGGTCAAAGCCTTTGAGATGAGTTCCGGTGATATTTAACGGACCGGCAATCACAAGGCGGTCAAGCGGGCCTTCAGCCGTCATGTCCATGTTGATATTGCCGCCTTCCAGCGATGCGCCCTGGGGCAGAATCACGCCGAAAGCCGGCAGCAGGGTTTCCACGTCATTCACGGCCATGTTCTTGCCCTGGATCTTCAAATTAGCCAGAGTGTCATTGCCTTTGGCGTTCATGGTGCCGTTGGCAGAGACAGTGCTGTTGCCGGTATGGATGGCAGAGGTGATGGTTCCGGCCTGTGACTCCAGGCCAAGCGAAGTGTGGTAATCGAGAGCGAGCGGGCTTTTCGCTGGCTGTCCACCCTTGATCACGCGCAAGTTGCTGGCTTTAGCCTTACCTTCTGAATCCAGAGTCTTACCGTCTGACTTGACCTTGCCGTTGAAATCGACGATACCAGCGAGTCCGGAGGCCGGATCAATAAAGCCTGTGTTGGTGAGGTCAGCATGCTCCACGGAGATGGTCGCATCGAGCGGCGTCTTGGCCGCGTCAGCCGAATCAACCGGGCCGGCCTGGCCGTCAAGCTTCAGCGCTCCGCCACCGGGCGTGTTGGCGGTGAGCGTAAACGGAATCTGGCTGGTCAGGGAAATGTTCTTCGCCGTGAGATTCACCTTGTCATAGACATGCTCTTTGCCTGCGCCGGCTGAGGTGCTCTGGCCCACGCGGATTTTGCCGTCCACGATTTCAAACTTTTCCACTGAGACGTCCGGTGTGGAAGCGTCAGGCGAGGTCTCTTTGGGCTTGTTACCCGATGCGCCCATGGTGGAGAAATTCCACTTACCGGCCGCGTTCTTCAGCATTACGATATCCGGCTGGTTCACTGAGATGGTGGTGACCTCAAGCTTCTTGGAGAAGATCAACGGCATCAGGTGCAGGCCCACTTTCAGCGATCCTGCCTGAAGGAACGGGCCTTTGTTGAACGCCGGATCATCACTGATGGTGATCTGCGTGGCAGAAGCGCCGCCGCTGAAGATGGAGGCGTCCAGCTTGCCGATGTGGACATCACGATTCAGCGCCGTGGAAAGGCTCTTTTCCAGCTTGGGCCGGAAGCTGTCCACGTTGATAAACAACGGAACCAGCAAGGCAGCCACGATTAATACACCGACAATACTTGCAGCGATGATAAGCAGGCGTTTCATAAGGGAAAATGCTAACAGATAGCAGGATATAAAGATGCGGTTGACAGGGCAGTTGGTTTGCTTGCACTGTTCCCCATCCCGAGCGCAGAGAGGGATCCCTATTGCTGCCGCAATCGCGTCTAATTTTCGACCCCGCTACCGCGCAGTCCCAATCCCGCATTGCGCCGCCAAGCGAAGGGAGACCCTCCAAAGCAAAGAACGTTGACAGGGTAGCTGGTTTGTTGGACGATGGCGGGCGCATGCGAGATTTCATATTGCTGTTAACTAGTACCGTCAGCTTGGTGGGCCTTGCGCCCTTTCAGGACACGAAGCCGTGTAATCCTTGCGAATTTCGAGTTGCACAGTCGGTCGCACAGAAATTACAAATCAGCAGGGTTGAACCTATCTATCCGCCTGAAATAGGGTCAAGTGGGACCTCAGGGACGGTTTCCGTTGCCTATGTGATCGATAAAGACGGGAATGCAGTTCGCCCCATCTGCATTCGAAGCGAATTTGATTTGCCTACAAAACCTGAGTTATGCTCCGCCGCCACGGCGGCTGTAACACAATGGAAGTACCAACCCTACCGAATTAATGGAGAGCCAAAGGAAGTGGAGACCCAAGTCTCGTTAACTGTTGCGCAGTCGCCGGCTCCGTCACCTTCGCCGGCAGAGACTCCGCAGCCTTCCCCAACGCCGCAAGCTTCGCCGAGACCGATGAAGCTCCGTATATCGCAGGGCGTCGCGGAAGGAAACGTCATCCACAAAGTGCAGCCTCGCTATCCGCTCGAAGCCAAAGAGAACCACATTCAGGGTGATGTTCTCTTGAGAGTCTTGATTGATCGGGGCGGCAATATCGCTTCATGTGAACAAATACGAGGCGATCCGATCCTGGGCAAAGCTGCCATGGAAGCGGTAACGCAATGGAAATATCGGCCTTACACAATCAAGGGTGAACCAGTGGAAGTTGAGACGGTTATCAAGGTTACCTTCCACATGTAATGAGGATTGACCGGCAGTATCTGGTCAACAGGAGGCTCTTACCCCCCGTACGTCTTCTTCAAATAATCCGTGACCTCGGCTTCCAGTTCGGCGTAGCCCACATGGATGGTGCTACGCAAAGCGCTTTCAATGCTCTGGCCTTCGCCCACGCGTTTCAGGATTCGGGCAACATCGCTGATTCCGTATGTGGCGCGGAGAAACTCGACCGTCGCAACACTCTCCGCATACGCGACCGATGCCTCGCTGGTGCTCAGGCTTTCAAAGCTGCCTTCCAGCATGTTGAGCGGAAGTTGATGTCCGGAAGCATAGAGCGAAGCCAGGCGTGATCCGAAGGCCCGAGTGGTGGTGCCTTCTTCCACTTCTGCAATGCCTTCATTCAGCCACTGCGGCGCGCGGTTATGGGCGATCTGCGAGACAAACGAATGCGTAAGCTCATGGCGAAGCACGCGCGCAAGCTCCGGTGTAACTGACTTGATGCCAGAAAGCGGGACGCGGATTTTGCCGTCATTCAATGCGGCTGACCATGCCGGAGCCTGCGTCACGTCAAAGAATGCCTGGTCGGTATAAAGAGAGACGAAAATGCTTTTAGGCGACGCGCCTAGATCGTTTTCCAGATCACGGTAGTCGCCTTCCAGCAAGTCAAGAATCTGCTGGCGTAAAGCGTCAGGAGCCTGTGCTCCTTCATAGCGCAGCGTGAAGTGGCTGCTTTCCTGCTGGCGAAAATCAGCTTCCGTCTTCGATTCCCGCTCCAGGCGTTCCAAAAGCTTTTGCACTTGGGGCTCAGGAGAAAGCTGCAATGATTTTTTCAGAGCGGCAATGGCTTCACGATTCTTGTCATTCTTATAGAGCGCATAGCCGTAGATGGAGAACGCCACGGCGGATTTTGAATTGGCGCGCGTGGCCTGCTCAGCCATGACAAGTCCTTCTGAGTTACGTCCAAGACGTATGAGGATCTTCGCGTAATTTTCCAGAAGTACCGGATGGTTGGGCAGAAAACGCAGGGCCTGCTGGAGATGATCGCCGGCGGCGGTGTAGTCAGCGTGGTTTTCTTCGAATCCGGCGGCGATAGCGAATGCGCCGGCGGTCTGCGCTGCTATGCCTTCTTTTTCAATGGCGATCAGCGCCGATGTGTCCACCTGGTTGTTGTGGACCACACGGGCGATCAGATCTTCACTCACTGCCATCTCCTCGCGTACGGCGGGAGGCTCCGCTGTTTTGGCCGGCGAGACAGTATCTGCGCTGGAAGCGGGCACGCCGCCGGCCTCAATGCGCAAAACAATGGATTTGGGAATGGTCAGCGTGTTGTCGCCAATGGTGTACTCGACGCGGCCATTGCTCTCTGTAACTGAGTCAACCACAATGCGCGCACCGCTCTTGAGGACGATGGTATCAGCCAAAATCGGACCTGAACTCGAAAGGCCAAGGACGATGGCGCAGCAAAATGTGATAATCGTTCGCACGTATTTTCACGGTCATTATTGCATGTATAGAAGTCAGTGCTCGGCGTTCTCTGTGACGAAGGTACTAGTGCTTGTAATGGTGCTGGCGCCCGCAATTCTTATCGGCCAGCGTGCACCACAAAGTGCGCCGCAATCCCAAAACACCAGCGGGCCGGGAACAGTTCTTTATCGCGAGCTGCTCACTCCCTCCATTGATCCCGGTGACGTCCATGCGATCCGGGAAGTATCCATCCAGCGCGAGGACATTCATCTTTCTCTCAGTGACGGAACCATAGGATTGATGCGCGCGATTGATGGTCGTGTAACCGGCGCAGTCTTTGAAGGCGTGGGAGAGATCCTTCTGATTGCCCCTGACCGGGCCGAGCGTACTTCTTTGGCGCTTTTCACTGGCTCGGCTGTGCTGGAGCAGCGCTTTACTTCAGCTTATCTGCGTTTTGTGGATGACAAGCTGGTGGAGCAGTTGCGTGCAGGATTCCGGCCGGTGGAGCAATCACAGGAATTTGTGGCGCGCTGGGACGAACCGCTGCGCGCGCTGCCGCGGGGTGATGCGCTGGCAATTTTGCAGTCGCTGACGAACACCCGTGACGCGGCCTCACAATTCCTGCATCTACGCATGGGCGGCACGGAGCTGGGAGTGTTTGACGTCTATTGGAATACGAATGCGCCGGAGCAGATTGCCGTGGCGCAGGGCAAGGCGGGTGAAAAGGAATTCTTCTACGATACCTGGACTTCCTTTCCCATGCGGTCTGTGCGCGAGAAAAACACGGCTGCACCACCGCGCTTTGATATGTATGACTACCAGATTCGCGCAGGCGTGGAGCCGCCTTCATACATGAATGCTGAAGCGCAGGTGACGCTGCTTCCCCGGCGCACGGGACAACGCACGTTTGTGATGGAGCTGTCGCGCAATCTGCAACTCAGTGATGTGCGGGCGGATGGCAAGCCGGTTGAGTTCATACAGAACCAGGCAATTGGCGGCAGTGATCTGGCGCGACGTGGAGATGATCTGGTTGGGATCGTGTTTCCGCAGGCGTTACCCAAAGATCAGCCGGTGAGGCTCACGTTTAAATATTCCGGCCCAGTCATGTTCAATGCCGGCAACGATCTTCTTTATGTAGGCGCGCGCGGAACGTGGTATCCCAACGCGGGTTCCATGTTCTCAAACTTCGACCTGACCTTTGAGTTTCCGGAAGACTGGTCATTGGTGGCCACCGGCAAACAAGTGGTGAGCAAGCTGGAAGGCTATAACCATGTGAGCCGCTTTGTAACCGAGAAGCCAATCACCCGGGCCGGCTTCAACCTGGGAAAGTTCGTAACCGCGGAAGCAAAGTCGAATGGCGTAACCATCCACGCATACGCGGCAAAACATGTGGAAGAGGCGCTGGCAATCCATGAGCTGCGCGCCGGGAAACATCCAGAACCTGCGCGTGAAGTGCAGCAGATCGCCACGCAGGCAGCCAACACGGTGAACTTTTTATCCAATGAGCTTGACCCGTTTCCCTACTCCAATCTGGAGATCACCCAGATTCCCGGCCTGGAGAGCCAGTCATGGCCGGGCCTGGTGTATCTCTCCAGCATGGCGTTTCTGGATGCCGACGAGCGGCGTGCTGCCGGCGTGAAAGATCCATACACGGAATTTCTGCTGGAGCGACTGATGCTTGCCCATGAGACCGCGCATCAATGGTGGGGTGATGCGGTGGATTGGGTCTCTTACCGCGATGAGTGGATCATTGAGGCGCTGGCTAATTATTGTGCCTTGCTCATGCTGGAAAAGAAGGACCCAAAATCCACCCGGATTGCGCTTAGCTATTACCATGACCAGCTTTTGCAGGACACAGGTCACGGCGTGATTGGCGACGCAGGCCCTGTCACGCTCGGTCCGCGGCTAACATCTTCAAAATTCCCCAACGCGTATGACCGTGTGCTCTATGGGCGCGGAACGTGGCTGATTCACATGTTGAGGGAAATGCTGCGCCAGGCCAACGGCAAAAAAAGCGACGCAGAGTTTTTTGCGGCGTTGAAGGGATTGCTGGCCCAGTCACCGAACCATAAAATTTCTACCCGTGATCTGCAGGCCGCATTTGAAAAAGTAATGCCGGCTTCCTTGATCTATGAAGGCAGAAAATCTCTGGACTGGTTCTTTGATAGCTGGGTGAATGGCGCGTCAATCCCGCAATTCAATCTGGAAGAAGTAAAGATTACGCCAGCGGCCGTGGGCAAGGTCCATGTATCCGGCACGATTAAAGAGGGCCATACGGGAAAAGATACAGTGACTGCGTTGCCGATTTTCGCGGTTGACGCCAGGGGCGCGTCGCATTTCCTGGCGTTTGTATTTGCAGATGAACCCGAGACTGCATTCAAACTTACGGCTCCAGCGGGTACAACTAAAATCCTGCTTGATCCGGAACAGATGATATTGCGGCGATAAATCCTGACGGCGTTTTTGTTTAATCCCGAGCGCCGCAAGAGATTCCTGTCGAAGGAAAATTCAATTGCACGAGGATTTTTCCAAACACCGGGTGGAGCAGGCATTCACGCCTGCGGATGGAGACAAAATGAATCGGGGGCTTCAGCCCCTGAGGTCTTAGGGGCCTCATCCCGATTGCCGCCAACTTGCCGCAATCTCAAGTAGACGCAAAAACATCTTCGCTTCCGCATTCATTTCTGTTTCAATCTCTTATCTCGAATGTTGAGTCCTCGGAGGACCATGCGCCCATACTTCAGTCTGCTGCTATTCGTTTCTTCTTTTGCCTGTGCTCAAACACCCGCTGCCGGCACACCGCAGAAATATTCGCTGAAAGCCACGCCCAAGACAGTTGCGTGGGGATACTATGACGCGGCTGCGCCTCCCGTGTTGCGCATACACACGGGTGACACCGTGGAATTCGACACGTTGCTCACGAATAGCCCGACGGGACTGGAGAAAGCCGGCCTTCCTGCTGATCAGGTTCAGCAGAGCCTGCGCGATATCTATAAAGAGGTTACCAACAAGGGCCCGGGCGGACACATCCTTACCGGTCCGGTGTTTGTGGAAGAAGCCGAACCCGGTGACACGCTGGAAGTCCGTATTCAAAAGATTGATCTTGCGATTCCTTATGCCTATAACGCTTTCGGACCCACGCGCGGATTCCTGCCGGAAGACTTTCCTTATCGCAAGATGAAGATCATCCAACTGGATCGCGACAAAATGATTGCGAAATTTGCTCCGGGAATTGAAATTCCGCTGAAGCCGTTTTTTGGGAGCATGGGAGTAGCGCCGCCGGAATCCTATGGAAAAATTGATAGCGCTCCTCCGGCAAACCACGCCGGCAATATGGACAACAAGGAGTTGGTAGTTGGCGCCACTGTCTTTTTCCCGGTACATGCCCGTGGAGCGCTGTTTGAAGTGGGCGACGGCCATGCAGGCCAGGGCAATGGTGAAGTAGACATCACGGCGCTGGAAACCTCATTGGTTGGAACGCTACAGTTTATTGTTCATAAGGGAACTAATCAGAAGTATCCCCGCGCAGAGACGCCCACGCACTACATCAGCATGGGATTTCACCAGGAGCTTTATGAGGCCACAAAAATGGCGGTGCGCGAGATGATTGATTTTCTCGTTGCGGAAAAACATTTGAGCCGTGATGACGCATATATGCTCGTCAGCGTTGCCGGTGACGTGGATATCACTGAGCTGGTGGATGGTAACAAAGGTGTTCATGTGATGTTGCCAAAAACTATCTTCGTGAAATAACTGAAGTCCCGAACTAGACAAATCTCCGCAAGCGGCAGAAACTCACGGCCATTCCTTCTGGAGTGGCTATTTTTTCTGAGATAATCCGCAACGGGCTTTCGGGACGTTTTTCTCCGGAACCTGGCGAACATGCAAAACAAGGAGCGTTTGCGCAATGAAACTTCTGGTGCGATGGCTGATCAGTGCCGCATCCCTTATGGTTGTGGCGTATATAGTCCCTGGAATCGTAGTGCGAGGCCTGCTTGCGGCCCTGATCGCCGC
>Ga0209863_10000134_pt1 | contig 46156 bp, 39 predicted proteins | sample OrgsoiDNA2013046_FD_185796 | JGI IMG/M metagenome (GOLD analysis project Ga0209863, IMG submission 185796) | Permafrost soil microbial communities from the Arctic, to analyse light accelerated degradation of dissolved organic matter (DOM) -... | ecosystem: Environmental > Terrestrial > Soil >...
AACCGTAAACAGCCAGCGCCAGAGGCGCGCTGACAAGTTAGCCACGGGCGTAAGCCCGGGGAAGGCATCTTGCCGCTTGGTGGGACACTCCGGTTATGATGAAAATGCTTCCCATCCAGGTTTGCCCCTCGACCTGCCTGGCGAGGTCTCTGCGAATCCTGGGAGGTATTCATGTCAGCCGGGGTTTAGGAACGTTCTTCTTCTGCCGTGCCTCGTGCTGCTTACAGATTGCCGCGTAACGTTTTTCTAACTCGTCCAGCTCTTCATCGGAAAGATTTTCAATATCAATCATGTCATTGTGTGCCGGGCTGTGTGACCGGATCAGCTCGTCAAGTTTGAGATGGATGGCCTTGGCATCGCGGTTCTGTGTGTTCTGAATGAGGAAGACAACAAGGAAGGTAAGAACGCTGGTGCTAGTGTTGATGATGAGCTGCCAGGTGTCAGAATAGTGGAAGATCGGTCCGGTGGCTGCCCAGACAACAATCGCGGCGATAGCTCCAAGAAATGTGGCAGGATGTCCGACAAGACGCGCTGTCCGGTTGGCAAAGCGGCTGAACCAAAGGCTCACGCTGTTGGTCTTAGCTATCTGCTCTCGGGCTTCCGCCAAAGGTGATTTCTGTTCTGGGCTAGGGGCGTCGGTAATTTGTTTGTTCACATTGCTTTGGATGCTCTTATTCAAGCCGACGTTCGTTTTCAGCATCCTGCCTGGCATCTTTTCTGATTGGACATCGTAAAAGGCTTGCTGATTCCATGGCGATGATGGGACGCTTGCCCGTCGGCTCTGCGGCCCTCCGTGCCCTGAATGTTGGTGGCGTCAAACAGAGGCTCGGCAGATTCATTTGGCCGGACCAAAAAACAAAAAGCTAAGCTATGCCGTTTTTCGCGCCCAGAGCCAGTTGGCCAGAGCCAGGGCCATGGTCACAACCACAATCAGGGCGTGGTCGAAATCCACTTGTGTGAGCAGGGCCACGCAGATGAGCACTCCGAAGGTGGCAAATACCAGGCCCGCTGGGAGGCGAAAGCGTGCCTGACCCGGCTGCTTTCTGCGCAGGACGGGAACAGCTGCGCAGATCGCTGCATAGTAGAACAATCTCGCTACGGCGGAAAGAGTGAGGTTCCACTCAAAGCGACCGGCAACGGCGAAGGCCCAGAAGCAGAACGTCCAGGCAAGAAGCGCTATGTAGGGAGTCCGGAAACGAGGGTGAACCGCGGCAAAGATCCGGGGCAGGTCGCCTTGTTCCGCCAGGGCGAAAGCGACTCGTGGCATGGCAAGAATTTTTGCGCTTAGAATTCCGTAAACTGACGTGATGGCGCCGATGGAGATCAGTGCGGCGCCAGTAGGACCGGCGAAGATGCGGGCAACCTCGGCGAGCGGGCGGCTACTGTGTGCTGGATCGGGCAGAATCGATACCACAATCCAGAGGATCAGGGCATACAGAGCGGTTGAGGAGATGATCGCCACCACAAGAGCGATGGGAGCGTCACGCCGGGGATCTTTTGCCTCGCTCATTGGAGCGAGGGCGGATTCAAAACCGCCAATGCCAAAAAACAAGATCAGCACTGCCTTAAGCCATGCGCGAGGCAGGATCGGCGCCGCCGGGACCGCGGCGTGGCCGTGGCCAGGAAGGAGAATCAGTCCCATGGCAATGACCACCAGCAAAGGCAAAATTTTGGCGACTGTGAACACGTTGCTGACGCAGGTGCCGGCCTTGACGCCGTAGTAGTTGATGGCAGCCAGAAACCCGATGAGCCCGGTGAGCAGAAGAAAGCGAATCAGGGGGCTGGTGGCATCCGGCCAGAACTCCCCTAGGTAGGCGATCAGCACGTTGGCGTTTGCGGCCTGCGCGGCGACTTGAGCCAGCCAGAGCATCCATGCCGTTTGCAGGCCCATGGCACGACCGAAGGCTATTCGGCTATAGAGATAGGGACCGCCGGCACCGTCAAATCGCGATGAAACTTCCGCAAAGCAGGCGATGATGACGCCCAGCGCCAGTCCTGCGAGCACAACCGCGAGCGGGCTCCAACGGCCGGTCTGCGCGGCCACGGACGAGGGAAGTCCGAAAATGCCGCCGCCAATGGTCGAGTTAACCACGAGCGCGATCAGGCTCCAGCGGCCAATGACGCGGACGAGCTGTGCCGACGTTGCGCGAGCTTGCGGTGGAACAGGGGGGACGAGCACGACGGTTGTTTGTATCACAACGGAATAGGCAATCGACGGCGGTTCTGTAGCTGATCGGAATGATGGACATGCTGGATTGGGATGAATGGAATCCCGGGATGTAAGATCAGATCTCACCACTGATCGGGAAGCGAAGTTACTGCTTCTTCGCCAGCAATCCTGACATCGCCCATATCCCCAGCAGAGGTCCAATAGCCATAATCGCCATCGCCCATGGCCAGCCGATGTGCCCGGCGATCCCGGCCATGGCGCGGATGGCAAAGGCCGTCAGCATGAATCCGAGTGCCACTTGGCAGGTCAGCGCGGTGCCGACATAACTCTTGTCAGAAACTTCACTGATGATGGTGGAGAACTGGGCTGAGTCGGCGATCACCGCAATTCCCCAGACTAATGAAAGCGCAACCAGCAGCATGGGATGGTGAAAGACCAGCGCTGCCAGCACGCAGCAGATGGAGCTGACAATCATCGCGATGATTGTTACCCACGCTCGCTGGGAAACCCGCTCTTCTGCGCTCTGGTCCTGCAGGCGATCACTGGCCACGCCTGCCCAGATGCAGCCGATGGCGCCGATGCCGATGGCCAGCGCAGCGTAGGCTTCATACTTCGAGCGCGACCATCCGGCGGAGGCGGCAAAGATCACGGCAATCCATCCCCACATGCTGTAGAGCTCCCACATGTGGCCGAGATAGCCGAGATTGGCAAGGCGCAGGCGGCGGTTGCGGACAATCTCCAGCATCTGGCTGGGATCAAAACGCGATTGCGGCATGGCATACGGACCTTCACGCACCCAGAGCGCAACAATCACGGCGCCGGCAAGTGCCTGCACGCTTCCCAGCAGAACAACGTTGCGCCAGGCAATTCCGCCGAGGGAATTCACGGCATGAGGCACCGCCGATCCCACGGAAAGCGCGCCGATCATGATGCCGAGGGCAAGCCCACGTCCGCGCTCGAACCAGCCGGCAATGATCTTCATGCCCACCGGATAAACGCCGGCGAGAAAGAAGCCGGTAGCGCCGCGAAAGAGAATCGCAGGAATGGGGTCCTGGGCGACCAAGGCAAACGCCGCATTCGATATCGCGGCCAGGATCGCAGAGACAAAGAGAACGCGTATGGGATTGAAGATGTCGGGAATATTGAAGAGCGCAAAGAAAATTGCACCCAGGGAAAACCCAATCTGTACGGCGATGGTCAGCCATGAACCCAGTTCCAGTCCGGACTGCCACAGCTTGGTTACCTGCGGCAGAACGGCGGTGCCGGTAAACCACAATGACATTGCCAGCAGTTCGGCAATCGAAAGCAAAAGAAGAACCCGCCGTGTGGAACTACTCCGGCGGGTCTGATCCATGGTGACAGTTGACACTAGCTCTTCATCTTCCTGCGTTCACAGGCCTCGACGACGGCGCTGGGATCAACCGCGTCTTTGTCTGTGTGCATCTCGGCGATCTTGCCTTCCTTATCTATCAGGAAGGTCACGCGCCGCGCTGCCTTGTATTGTGGATTGTAGATTCCATACTGTTGCGTTACTTCACCACCCCAGTCGCTGAGAAGTGGGAAGGTAACGCCGATTTTTTCTGCCCATGCGGCATTGCTGAACGTGCTGTCCATGCTTACACCCAGAACCTGGGTATCTGCGGCTTCCAGCTTTTGTACATTCTGCTGGAACGCCTGCATTTCCTTGGTTCAACCACCGGTGAAGGCAAAGACATAAAACGCGAGAGCTACGTTCTTCTTGCCGCGATAGTCGCTGAGTTTAACTTCTTTTCGGTTTTGATCCAGAAGCTTGAAGTCAGGAGCTACTTCTCCGACTTTAAACTTTGGTTCAGGAGGGGCGTCTTTCTTTTCACCCTGCGCCCACAGACGTGTTGCCGTCTGCTGAGCTACCAGGACGAACATGCAAAGCATGAACACCAATGACAATTTCCGCATGGTTTTTTCCTTTTGCGATTCGTTGGACTGCGAATCGTTAGGTAAGCCTATCTTCACGGGGCCTTTCGGTCAACGTTTACCGAAGTGCGCACCCGTGACTGGACTTTAGGGCGGCGGGCTTTGTAAAGCTGGGTCTTGCTAAGCCTTTGAAAAAAGAAAAAGCCCGCTCGCGATGGTCCGCAGCGGGCTCAAAAGAAAGGGAAGTGTTAACGCAGTTATTTAGATGTCGACAATGTTTGTAGATCGGCAAGAACTTCCTCGCTGTGATTGGAAGGATTCACCTTCATATAGACCTTCTTGATCACACCGTTGGGATCGATCAGGAAAGTATTGCGGGCCGAAAGTGTCATGCCCTGGATTTCCATGATGGAACCATATTTCTGCGAAACTTCATGGCTGGAATCAGACAGCAGTTTGAAATTCAAGCCTTCTTTGGCGCAAAACTGCTTGTGAGAATCGGCTGTATCCGCGCTTACGCCAACAATCACCGCATTCTTTGCCGTGTATTTGTCGATGTCGCGCTGGAAGTTGTGAGCTTCAATGGTGCATCCGGAGGTGAAGTCCTTGGGATAAAAGTACAAAACAACCCATTTGCCCTTGAACTGATCGAGCGAAATCTTTGAGCCTTCCTGGCTGGCAAGGCTGAAGGACGGTGCAGGGCTGCCAACGGCGGGAGGCGCAGAATCGGCGGCAACCGCGACAAACGTGAATAGCCCAGCAACCAACAACAGTGTCGCTAAAAACTTCATAGAGCTCCTTTCGAATAACCCTAGTAAGGATACATGAGAAGCAATTGATTTCCGTAGATCGTACACCGGTGTGAACCTCAATTAACAAATATTGGCAAAAGGAAAGGAGTTCCACGTCCCAAGGTGTCGCCGCGAAACTTTCGTTAACCGCTGCTGTTAACATCTTCAGTGCAATCGGAGGCAACAATGAAACGGATAAGTGTGATGGCAGTCCTTGTTCTGGCATGCGCCGGAATGGCCCTGGCACAGAATGCGCCGACCTATGGAATTCAGGTAAACACGATCTATGCCGGCGCAGATGGAAAATTTGAGTCGGCGCCTGACACTGCGATTCTTCACATGGATATTGCCTCTCAACAGGACACATCCAAAGCCGCTTACGATAAGGTGGCGACTGCTGCCGCCAGCGTTCGCACCGTGTTACAGAATAACGGCATCGAACCCAAAAGTGCTGAGCTTTCCAGCTATTCCGTGCAGCCAATCTACGACTGGAAAAATCCCAAGCGTAAAGTCGTTGCTTACAGGGTCGTCACCAGCGTGAAGCTCAAGATCCGCGATTTCGAGAAGATAGGTCCGCTCACGGAGCAGTTGGCCGGGATTGATGAGGCGTCCAACCAGTCCGTTGAATACACGCTGGAAGAGATTGAACAGGCCAAGGCAAAAGCTTCCGCAGATGCTCTGAAAAAGGCACGCAATCAGGCCAATGCAGTTGCTGTTGCCGGGGGACGATCTCTGGGCGAACTTCTCTACGCGTCCGTAGATGTGAATCAGCAGCAGATCGTGCCGGTAATGATGCGTGCTGGACTGGCAGCCAAGTCGTTCGGATCAGACACGACTTCACCGGCGACAGCCGAGTTCACACCGCAAACCGTAACCATCAACGCGCACGTGAACGCCTTATTCGCCTTGAGGTAATTCGCAAATCGCAATGTGACATGTTGTGGAAATTTATCGGTTTTAACCAGAATGCCCCAGAGCCGGGGCATTCCGCTTTGTGCGGCAAGTCTCAATCAGGCGGACTGTTTGGGTCGATGCAAGCTGCTGCTGAGGGCTGTTTCCGGTCGCGGGGTCGTTCTTACTCGCCACCGAGTGGAAAAATTTCCATTAGCAGGGAATTACTACTCGGGAGTTCAGGGTGTGCTGGCCAGCAACTCCTTTACTTTCAGTAATCCACGATTGGCATGGGGGTTGCACTATGCAATCCCAGACGAAGTGGCGCGCATCGGGGCGCTTTCAAGGACCTAACGGCCAGAGGTCCTGAGAAAGTGCCTCGTTGCATTTTACGGCCCTTTCAGACCAGCTGGACCTTCTCCCTCAAGTCAATTCCAGCACGCCTCAGGATCGAGGCAATCTCTTCATCATTCAACCGGGTCGCGTCATACTCCACCCGAATGGTCTTTTCCTTCTCGTCAAACTTGATCTTGCGCACACCATAGACTTCCCAGGCATTGTTCAGTGCCATCATCTGTTTCTCGCCCGGCGGCATGCCGTATCTGAAAACCACATCCAGTAATGTCATTCATTTCCTCGGGGACGCCCGCGCAGTGGTGCGGAGCGGCTGTAAGAATGTTGTCAGGGTAAAACGACCTCTCCAATATAGAACAACTTTGCCCTCAGACGCAGTGGTGGTTCGCACTCCTGCTTTGACATGGATACCCCCTAGGGGTATATTGAAGGTGAGGCAGGAACCCTGCGTATGGCGAAAAAACAAAAGAGCGCAACGCGCAATCATTCACCGGCACATGCCGCCCATGTGGACTCCGGCGTGAAAGACAACATGCTGTTGCGGCTGCGGCGCGTGGAAGGCCAGGTGCGCGGCATACAGAAAATGGTGGAAGATGAGCGTTACTGTCCTGAGGTATTGACGCAGATGTCTGCTATTCATGAATCCCTGCGAGCGGTTGAGCGAATCCTGATGAAGAACCATCTCCAGCATTGCGCCACGGAAGCCCTGCGCTCCGGTGACGAACTCAAAGCGCAAAAGACTTATGACGAACTTACTGAACTGTTTTACCGGCACGCGCGCTAGCGGCATGGCGAACTCATGGAAACAGTGAATCAAAAAGTGCGAGATGTGGTTTGCAACATGCAGGTGGATCCCGCTATGGCCGCGGCGTCTGCGGAACACGGCGGCGAGAAGTACTACTTCTGCAGCCATGGTTGCGAGAAGAAGTTCACCGCCAATCCTGACCAGTATCTGAAAACCGGCAAAGATCGTATGGTGGGCGACCACAAGCCGGCCGCCGGAAAAGTCCAGGATCCCGTCTGCGGGATGTGGGTTGAGCCGGACAAGGCTCGGGGTAAGGCCGAACATAACGGGAAGAAGTTTTACTTTTGCAGTCCGCGTTGCGAAGAGAAGTTCAAAGCCGATCCTGAGCGGATGTCGCAACCCAAGCCGTCGGCAGGCCTGGTGCAACTCGGCGGCATCGCTCCGCCTACTGCGGCTGTGGCAGTTGCGCCTCCTATAGCTCATCAGCATCCTGCCAAGTCAGCAGCCAAAGGAACTGTCACATACGTCTGCCCGATGGATCCTGAAGTCCGCGAAAGCAAACCCGGAGCATGCCCGAGGTGTGGCATGGCATTGGAAACTGAAGCAGTGCAATACACATGCCCAATGCATCCGCAGATTTTGCGGGGCGGGCCGGGAAACTGTCCGATCTGCGGAATGGCTCTGGAACCGCGCGCTGTTGGCGGCCTGATGCACGAAGAGGACGATTCAGAACTGCGCAGCATGACGCGCCGATTCTGGACCGGCGTGGCGCTGAGCGTGCCGCTGCTTGTTCTATCCATGGGCGCAATGTGGGAGAGCGGACCGCTTCATTCTGTTTCGCCCACCATTCTCGCGTGGCTGCAACTCTTGCTGGCGACTCCCGTCGTAGTCTGGGGCGGATGGCCGTTCTTTCAGCGTGGATGGACTTCCATCGTCAATCGCCATCTCAACATGTTCACCCTGATTGCCTTGGGGACTGGCAGCGCGTACCTTTACAGCCTGATCGCCACGCTTGCGCCGGGCATATTTCCCGCAACGTTCCGCGGCCATGGCGGCCGTGTTGAAGTTTACTTTGAGACCAGCGCTGTGATCGTAACGCTAGTGCTGCTCGGCCAGGTGCTGGAACTTCGTGCGCGCAAGCAGACTGGCTCGGCCATTCGCGCACTGCTCGATCTCTCTCCCAAAACTGCTCGTCGTGTTCGTCCAGATGGCAACGACGAAGAAATTTCCCTCGATCAAATTGGACACGGAGATCGTCTTCGCGTTCGTCCCGGGGATCGAGTGCCGGTGGACGGGGCCATCGTGGAAGGGAAGAGCTCGGTGGATGAATCCATGGTCACCGGTGAATCGTTGCCGGTGGAAAAACTGACAGGAGCAAAAGTAATTGGCGGCACGGTGAACCAGAACGGTTCGTTCGTCATGCAGGCGGAAAAGCTGGGATCGGAAACCCTGCTGGCCCAGATTGTACGCATGGTGGCCGAGGCACAGCGCAGCCGAGCACCCATACAGGCTCTTGCCGACAAGGTCGCAGGCTACTTCGTGCCCGCGGTCATTGCCGTGGCCGTTCTCACGTTCGTTTTGTGGGCGGTGTTTGGTCCTGAGCCGCGCTTTGCTTATGGACTGGTCAACGCGGTGGCTGTCCTCATTATTGCCTGTCCTTGCGCTCTTGGGTTGGCGACTCCTATGGCAGTCATGGTCGGTACCGGACGCGGCGCACACGCCGGAGTTCTGATTAAGAACGCAGCAGCCCTGGAGAAGCTCGAGAAAGTGGACACGCTGGTCCTGGACAAGACCGGGACGCTGACTGAGGGAAAGCCGCAACTGACGTCAATCCATGCAACCAGCGGGTTCAACGAGGTCGACCTGCTAATTCTGGTGGCTGCGGTTGAGAAATTGAGCGAGCATCCCATTGCGACAGCCATTGTGAGAGGCGCGGAACAACGGCGTCTGAAAATCCCGGGTGCAGAAAAGTTTGAGTCAGTCACAGGTCAGGGCGTGGTGGCGGAGGTAACGGGCCTCGAGGTTGCGGTGGGTACCGCCGAGTTCCTCACAACACGCGGAGTGGAACTAACCGGCGTAACGTTGCGGGCGGAAACCCTTCGCAAAAATGGAGCAACCGTCGTGCTCGCCGCAGTCAATCGCAAAGCGGCAGGCTTGATCGCTGTTTCAGATCCCATCAAGGCTTCCGCCCCTGAAACTCTGGACATGCTACGCGCCACCGGGCTTCGCCTGGTCATGATTACTGGCGACAACAAAGCCACCGCGCAAGCCGTCGCCAGCAAGCTGGGCATCACTGAATTTGAAGCCGGAGTTCTTCCTGACCAGAAGGCCGCGGCCGTGAAGAAGCTGCAATCTCAGGGACGCATTGTAGCCATGGCCGGCGATGGAGTGAATGACGCGCCTGCTCTGGCGCAGGCGGATGTGGGCATCGCTATGGGCACCGGTACTGACGTGGCCATTGAGAGCAGTGACATTACGCTGGTGAAAGGCGATCTGCGGGCAATCGCACGCGCTCGCAATCTCAGCCAGGCCATCATGCGTAACATCCGGCAAAACCTGTTTTTTGCGTTTATCTACAACCTGCTCGGAGTGCCGTTGGCGGCCGGAATTTTATATCCGTTTACGGGACTGCTATTGCAGCCCATATTCGCGGCCGCCGCCATGAGTTTCAGTTCAGTTTCCGTCATCGCCAATGCGCTACGCCTTCGCAACGCGAAGCTTTGAGCTATTTGCTGGCTGACGTGCTGGGCGCAAAGCTTACTGCCTGCGCCGTGTACAGGTCCGGTAGAGCCTTCTCGAGATCCGTGATCTTGGGCAGATCGTTGATGGCGATGTACGGCTGATTCGGATGTTGCTTCAAATAATCCTGGTGATACGCTTCAGCCGGATAGAATCCCTTGAAGGCCGTTAATTGCGTAACAATCGGCGAGCCGAAAGTTTTCGCGTGATTGAGCTGGTCGATATACGCCTGCGCCACGCGCTTCTGTTCGTCGTCGGCATAGAAGATCACGGAACGATATTGCGAACCTTCATCCGGTCCCTGACGGTTCAATTCAGTAGGATCGTGGGCTACGGAAAAGAAGACCTTCAAGAGCTTGCCGAGAGAAACTTTTGAAGGGTCATAAACGATCTTGACCGATTCAGCATGCCCCGTGCCGCCGGTGCTCACTGTTTCATACTCTGCCGTGTTGGCGGCTCCGCCGGCATAACCGGATGTCACGGACGTAACGCCCTTCACGTGCTGGAACACACCCTGTATTCCCCAGAAACATCCGCCACCAAGGACCAGACTTGCCGAACTGCTGGTCTTAGCGAGTGGCGTATCCACGGCGGGATCAGGCACGCGTACAGCGGCCCGGGATGAGCTGCATGCCGCGGTCAATGCGAGAGTGGAAATTGCGAGACTGCGAAAAAAAGCCTTGAACATGTGCCTCCTTAGGCGTGCTTAATGAAATTCAGTGAGGCGGAGTTCATGCAATAACGAAGACCGGTTGGTTTGGGGCCATCGTCAAAGACGTGTCCAAGATGCGCGTCGCATCGTTTGCAGGATACTGCGTTGCGCTGCATGCCAAACGATCGATCATTGCTGGCGGCAACGTTCTCTTCTGCAATCGGCTGGTAAAAGCTTGGCCACCCGGTGCCGGATTCAAACTTGGTGGCCGAATCAAACAGCGCCGTACCGCAGCATATGCAGCGATAGAGTCCCTTCTCATGTTCGTTCCAGTATTTACCGGTAAACGCCATTTCCGTGTCGTCATGGCGAGTTATGTCCAGGGCATTGGGCGTTAGCTGCTTGCTCCACTCGGCTTCGCTCTTGACCACCTTGGGGACCTTCGCGGTCCCTTTGCGTTCGCCAGCGTCAGTAAATTCAACAATGGTAACTTCCTGGGGCGTTGTTGCTGCCTCCGCGGATTGGATTTCGTCAGTATGAGTTTTGCGCATAGAAAAAATGTATAAACCTCCGCCGATCACTAGCGCAGAGCCTAGAAAGGCACGACGCGTGACCTTGCTTGAATCAGAATTGCTGGACTTTGGATCGGTCATCATTGGTTGCAACCTTCTCAATCCTAGACCCGCGATTCTATACCTTCAGCCCCCTCGGGATATGCGAACCTGGTGTCTATATGAGTCAATTGGTGGCAATAAGTTTCATTTTGAGCCCGCATCTTCAGTACGCACCCCAGCCTAAAGCGGATTTAGCTTAAAATTTCAGCATGGCGTCATCCTCAAACCCGTTCGGCGTGAAAGCCCTTACATTTGATGTATTTGGCACCACTGTGGATTGGCGCGGATCCCTGATCCGCGAAGCAGAAGAGTGGGGCCAGGCCCGCAACCTGCGGATTAACTGGGCTCAGTTTGCCGATGACTGGCGTGCCGGTTATGCGCCCTCCATGGATCAGGTTCGAAAAGGAAAGCTTCCCTGGATGAACCTGGACCAGCTTCATCGTGTCATTCTGGACAAACTCTTTAATGGGCTGAAAATCGACGGCGTTAGTGAAGACGAGAAGGACCATTTCAATCGTGTTTGGCACCGCCTTCATCCCTGGCCGGATTCAGTGCCGGGACTCACGCGTTTGAAAACGAAATTCATCCTGTCGACGCTCTCCAACGGCAACGTTTCGCTGCTGGTAGATATGGCCAGGTTCGCCGGACTGCCGTGGGATGCGGTCCTCTGCGCCGAGATTTTCAAACATTACAAGCCTGATCCCGAGACCTATCTGGGTGCAGCGGAGTTGCTGGGCTGCAAGCCGAACGAAGTCATGATGGTGGCTGCTCATCCTAAAGACCTGAAGTCCGCGGCAGCACTGGGATTGAAGACAGCTTTTGTGCCCCGGCCGCGAGAACATGGCGACAGAAATCCTGACGCAACCACGGATACCGATTTTGACATAATTGCGGGAGATTTTATCGATCTGGCGGCCAAACTGGATTGTTGAGTTTCGTCGTGATGAAATCTCCGGTCACGACTAATCCCCACCGGCCGCCTGCGCTCGCGATTTGTCCCGCATGGCTTCCCACATGCCAACGATCCGCGTGCGCAATCTGTCCGTCATCTCTTTGTATTTGTCGTCGGGATTATGGATTGAATCAAGCGGCTCCACCGGGTCACCAAATCGAATTCGCAGCTTTGCCCGGCGAGGCAGTTTGCGATTGCGCGGCCACGCTTCATAAAAACCTTCCAGCGCCACTGGATAAACAGGCACATTCAGATGCGTGGCCAGAATCGCGGCGCCTTTCTTAAACTTTTTCGGTGTGCCGTCAATCGACCGTTCACCTTCGGGATAAAGCACAAGATTTTTGCCCTGCTTCAGGCCAGCAGCTCCGGCGCGCATGGCATTCACCAGATTTGAATCCGGATCAACCGGAATCAGGCTGAATGTCCGGCCAAGAAATTTGAAAAATCCCTGTCCAAAAATCTCGCTGGTGCCCACGTAGAACATGTCTTTGAACAGCCGCCAGGGAATTTGTGTAGCCACCACGGGCCCATCCAGGAAACTCTGGTGATTGGGTGAAAGAATAAACGGGCCGTTCTTCGGCAGTTTGTCCTTGCCCGTCACGCGCAGGTCAAAGAATATCCGCAGGAACACACCCGCGATTCTCCCCAGCACAAACCACATCATCGTAAACACCTTGCAGTTGTGCAAGGCGTTCAGAACCGTTGGATCGTCGGGGCCGGTAGAGAGCACTGCGTCCCAACCTGGCAGGGAAGGCCTCATACCTGTACCGCCGCCGCGTGCCTGAAGAATGGTGTCAACCAGTTCTCGCACGGAATACACAGTGGAGATCACCTTGTCGTCGGCTTCCGCTCCCAACTCGCGTTCCAGCGCCACCACCAGTTCTACGCGCTCCATGGAATCAAATCCCAGATCAAGCTCCAGGTTTGACGCCGGCATCACCGGCTTCTTCGTCTTGCTGGCCGCGCGAATCAACGCGATTGCCTTCTGCACGTCCGGCTGCGCCAGCCAGATAGCTTCTTCGGCCGTTGGCTCTTCCGTCACCGAGCTTGCAGACTCCTGTCCGGAACCCTCGCCGGCCATCACACGTTTCTGTATCTCAAACCGTTTCAGCTTACGCGTTGTAGTTCTTGGTAAAGGCTCAGGCCACAGATCAAAACTCAGGATGCGCTTGGGGCTCGGCGATTCTGACGATAAATTCTCCACGTCAAAACGTATGACTTCACGCGCGTTCACAATCTTCTTTTCGCGCAATACTTCAAAGTCAGGAACAATCACCGCGTGCAGCCGCTCAGAGAATGGCTCGCCCGGCCGGGTCTGCAAGCCCATCACACAGATTTCCTTGATAAACGGCGACTTCAGATATTGAGCTTCAATTTCCTCGGGATAAATATTCTTACCCGAGCTCAGCACGATCATCTCTTTCTTTCTACCGGTAATAAAAAGATCGCCGCGCTCGTCCAGATAACCAAGATCGCCGGAGTAGAACCAGCCCTCGCGAATGGCTTCAGCATTGGCATCCGGGCGATTGTAATAACCCTTCATCACAATGCCGCCTGAGATCGCGATCTCACCCACTGGAAAGGCAATGCCTTCCGCCGCTTCAGGAATGCTGATCTTGATCTTCACACCCGGCAGCGCCGGCCCCACTGATCCCATCATGTTGTGCCTGGGATGTGTGCAACTTGCGGCGCCGCTGGTTTCGGTGAGCCCGTACGCCTGCAAGACATTGAACCCAAGCCGTTGCAGGTCGCGGCCGATTGTAGGATCGAAGGCCGAGCCGCCGGTGATGAGATAACGCATCTTTGGTCCCAGCAGGCGATGCACTTTGCTGAAAAATAATTTACCCGGATTGAGGCCGGCATTGTTTAATCCAATGGCTCGGCCCATTCCCGAAACCCACATCAACATGCGGAATCCCGCTCTGGCCGGCGCGGAACGCTTCTTCACTTCCTGCATCACGCGCTCATGGATCAGGTAAAAGAATTGCGGCACACAGGCAAATAGCGTGATCTCACGTTCACTCAGAGCCCGCAGCAGCTCTGTTGTGTTGGTCTCTTCCAGATACACCACGCGCGCGCCCACAGCGTACGGGAGCAGCAGGTTTGCCATCTGCGCCAGTGAGTGAAATAACGGCAGCACGCCAAGAATGGCGTCACGTTCACTCACTTTAATCACGCCGAACACCGCGTCAGCCTCTGCCAGCAGGTTGGCATGCGTCAGCGTCACGCCCTTGGGATCGGACGTTGTTCCTGACGTGTACATGATCACCGCGGAGTCGCCAGGCTGAATCTGGGCAGGCTTGAAGTCGCCGGGTCCCGCAGCAAACATCCCCAGCAGGTTGGAGTACTTGCCTTCGCCGGAGCCATCCACCATCACCACGCGTACCAGCGTTTCCTGGACGGCAGTTTCCACCAGCGCAAGATGCTTCGCGTCGGTAAAGATCACTGATGCGCCGGAGTCCCAGAGCAGCTTGTTGACCTCTGTTGAGTTGAATGCCGTATCCAGCGGCACTGCTACGGCGCCTGCAGCGAGTACGCCAAGATACGCTGCTACCCAGAGCGGCCCGTTACCCGCCATGATGGCGCAGCGCACGCCTTCTGACATGCCCGATTCACGCAACCATCGTCCCACAGACTCTGCTTTGTTACGCAAATCCGCGTAGGTATGGCTCTGCAACTCGCCCGATGGGCGCTGCAGCTCTGCCGCAATCCGGGCAGGGTACTTCTCAACTGATTGGATAAAACTATTGTAAAAACCGTGCATGGTTCGCTTGATCGTTATCGGGTGGGCAGTCTTCGCCAGTGCTTGGCATCTTATCCGGTATACCCACCAGAGGACACAACAAAATGCAAACCGCGCACGAACTTTTTCTGCACGAACTGGGCGATATCCTGAATGCCGAACGTAACCTTGTGGACGCGCTCGAAGAACAAGCTGAAGCCGTCACCGACGAATAGCTTAAAAAAGCAATCACTGACCATCGTGCGCAGACGGAAAAGCAAGTAGAGCGTCTGGAGCAGGTTTTTGAGGACCTGGGAGAAGAGCCCGAAGAGGTTTCTTCTCCTCCGGAGTTTGCCATCTAATCAAAGACCGGACGATTCGTTCGTCCAGCTTTTTCATGTTGGCTTGAATTTACAGTACGCCGACCACAATCAGCGTGGCGTCATCCACAAAGTTGCCATGACACTCGGCTTCTTTCAGAATCACGTCCTTGAGCTGATCAGGCGGAAGATGCACATTCTTGCAGACAAGGTCCACCAGCCGGTCTTCGCCGAACTCCGTGCCTTCGTCGTCCGCGCATTCAGTAATGCCATCAGTAAACAGCACCAACCTGTCGCCGCTGCGCAACCCAGCCGATAGCTGATGGTAATTCCATTCCCGCACGGTCCCCAGCACTACGTCTTCGCTGTTCAGGCGTTCGCATGTGCCGTCGGCGTGGGCCAGCACCGGCCAGTTGTGCCCGGCATTGGTGAAGTCCACGCGCTTTTCTGCGGTGTCCACCACGCAATAAAAGAACGTAATGAATTTGCCGGGAAAATTATTGCCGGAGATAGCCCGGTTCACCCGAGTGCAGAAAATCCTGGGCTCGCTGATCTCCGGAGCCAGCATGCGTACCGCGGCCTGAAGGTTTGACATTAACAGCGCCGCGCCCATCCCTTTGCCAACCACGTCTGCGATACAGACGGCGGAACGCTGGCCTTCCAGACGGATCACGTCATAGTAATCGCCGCCAACGTTGCGCGCAGACTTGGATGACGCCACAATCGTTAATCCATCGCCGGCGGGAATCTCTCCGGGCATCAGGGCGCGCTGTATTTGTGCTGCCTCATTTTGCTCCAGCTCGTCACTGAAGCGTTTCTGCTTCAGTGCCTTGGAGCGCTTCATCTGCACTTCCAGCGTATTGAGCAGTTGCCGGTTGTCCCACGGCTTCTGAACAAAATCACAGGCGCCGCGATGCATCGCCTTCACCGCCAGCTCAATCGATCCCCAGGCCGTCATCACCACCACGGCAAGATTGCCGTCCATGGCCTGGACTTTGGAGAGTAACTCCAGCCCTTCGGTACCAGACGTCGTATCGCGACTGTAATTTAGATCCAGCAGGATCGCATCAAACGTCTTCTCTCGCAGTGCATCCAGTGCTCCCTGCGGTGAACGCGCAAACTCAGTCTCATATCCCGCGCTTTTCAGCAGAAGATGAAGCGCCGCAATTACATCTTCCTGGTCTTCCGCCACCAGAACGCGCGGCCGAACAGGAATTCCTTGCATATCAATTACCGGGGATGCCATGGGATAAGACTCAGTCGACAAAATCATACGGGAACGCTTTCGCCAAAGTGAACCGCTCACTTTACAGCCAGGTTTAATATCCTGCTTCTGATCAATGCATTCCGGCAGCCGAAATCGTCGTAAATGTAAGTCGAAGATCTTAAAAGACTTAACGGGTTGTCACGGCGATGTAAAGGCGATTCTCCGTCCGTTTGCGAAACACGATTGTTCGAAACCGGACATCTTGGTCGCGCCAGCGAAACGGGTTAACTTGCAAGGAAAGTGGAAGAGACTCCGGCAACTTCCGTATGGCATGCTTATCTTGTGACGCCACATCAAACGTTTAACTTACAGACAGCCGACGGGACGGACGTAAACGTATATCGTTGGCTGCCTGATGGGAAACCCAAAGCGGTAGTGCAAATCATCCACGGGTTAGCTGAGCACGCTGGCCGATACTCCCGTCTGGCATCGGCTTTGAACGCCGAAGGCTATGCCGTCTATGCCAGCGATCTGCGTGGTCACGGTAAAACCGCCCAAAGTAAAGGCGACCTTGGTTTCTTCGCCACGAAAGACGGCTGGCGCAAATGCCTCGATGATCTGTGGCAGGTGAACCGGCAGGCTGCGGCTGACAATCCGGGACTGCCGATCATTCTCCTCGGTCACTCCATGGGTTCAACCTTTGCCCGCCAGTTCATGGCGGAGCACGGTGATGCGCTTTCTGGTGTGATTCTTTCCGGATCGAGCGGCCAGCCAAATGCTCTGGCGCGATCAGGAAGACTTACAGCTAGACTGGAGCGCGCACGGCTAGGCTCCCGAGGCCATAGCAAGCTGATTCAGTCACTTACCTTTGATGCATTCAACAAACGCTTTCAGCCTTCTCGGACTGCATTCGACTGGCTTTCCCGCGATCCTCTTGAAGTCGATAAGTACATCGCCGACCCTCTCTGCGGCTTTCCAGCTTCTACGCAGCTCTGGGTGGACATGCTGGACGCCTGGGCCTCCATCGCCCAATCGTGTAGTTCCGTCCCTCGCACGCTGCCAATCTACGTGATCTCCGGAACCAACGATCCTGTTAGCGCTGGAACCAAGGCACTCCTACCGATGCTGGAACAGTTCCGCGCTGCCGACTTGAAAGTTGAAAGCAAGTTCTATCCCGAAGCGCGGCATGAGCTATTCAACGAAACGATTCGGGATGAGGTGACTGCCGATTTAATTGGATGGCTGCGGCGGTCACTCAAGTATTGAATGCAAAAAGTCTGCACAAATAACTTGTCGAGGGAATGTACAGCATAAGGGCGAGCGCTTGGCGCGCGCGAGCCCGCTGCTACAGGAGCCCGATAGACTTGATGGTGGGAAGCGCGCTTGAGCGGTGCGGAGCGCCAGCGACAGAATCGAAGACCAGAAAAACGTAAAAAGGCTGTGACATTGGTTATGCTCTAGCCGCCAGCTCCTGCGAGGGACCCGGCAACGTGGATGCATGTACCGTCACAGCCTTTGATGTGAATACTGCTTTCGCAGTCCCCAACCCCAACTCATTCCTCGCAGAATGCGTCGGTTTTTTCGGGTCGGAGTGTTCGTTGAATCACTTCATCGAACCAATCACCCAGTCTACTTCGGCTCAGCTGCTGTTTATTTCAACCGTGCCTTTCGACCGTCGACGAAAACGATATTAGCGCAATCGCGCGAGATGTAAAGACACAAGGTTTGTGCAAACAACGATTTTTTTTGACCTCACATCAAACTCATTTGAGCCGCTAATTTCGCGGGTTTTAAAATTACGTGAAAATTTCTTCCGCGATTTGCACAACTCTTTCCACATTTTTCCCGGTCACTAAAGTATGATGCGTATGTTGCACCCATGATTTTCTTTACCCCAAACTTGAATTCACGCATTGTGTCTCTTGCGGGTATTGTTAAAAAGCCTTGGTGGGCAGGGAAGAATTGAATGTCGACTCTTATCGCGCACATTGACGGTGGTTCCCACGGCAGTCCCGGCCCGTCCGGTATTGGCGTGGTGATTGAAAAACCCTGCGGCCAGCGTGTACATATCGCCAAATGGATCGGCCACCAGGACAACAATGTGGCTGAATACGTGGCCCTGCTGGAAGCCCTGCAATATGCAACCGACGCCAAAGCCACGGCCCTCAACGTTTTTACCGACTCTGAGCTGGTAGTCAAGCAGATGACCGGCGAATACATTTGCCGCAGCCCTCGTCTTTACTCGCTCAACTGGACCTGCCGCAAGCTGGCGCGGACGCTCAAATTCGCCATCTCCCACGTGCCGCGAGACCGCAACCAGGAAGCCAATCGCCTGGCTAACCAGGCCGCTCGTTTCCGCAGCCAGGCAGAATCGTTTCTTGTCCAATAAATCCTGTCGGTAACATTTTGTAACCTTTTTCTTTTGCGATTATGTCCTGATCCGTGGACAATGTTTTCAGTCACCCGAAAACTTATGCGATCAACCAGAGCTATCTCTTTTCTTGCGGCGATGTTTGCCTGTTCCACAGCCGTTTTCTGCCAGACCGCCATGTTTGATGCCGGTACGCAAGCGATTTGCGACAAAGTGAAAGATGTTGCAGTGCCTCCGGCAGATGTTCCTTCCGCAGACGAAATGAAGGGCCTCGCCGGATGCCGGTCTCAGGAACTCTACTTTGGCTGGGAGCCCCCTCAAGATCCAGTCAAGGCACGCAAGTGTGCTTTTGCTGAGATCGATCGCGGCGCCAATGATCTGGACATCGCCGGCCGGTCAGTTCTGGCCATGATTTACGCCAACGCATTGGGTGTTGACCGCAACATGGATTTGGCCATCAAGTTCACGTGCGCGGTACAGGGATCGCCGGCGGATGTTGCCGGCAATGTGCACGAACTTGCCCGTTACAGAGATGGCCACTACAACGGCGTCCACTTCAATTTCTGTGATCACAGCAGCGGACGCCGCCTGTATGAGCAATGTGCTGCGATGGATGAACGTTCTGAGAAGATCGGCCGCGAGGCCAAACTGGCGAAGATCACCGAAAATTGGTCGGCCGAAAATAAACGTGCTTTCGCCACATTTCGAAAGGCGGCAGATGCCTTCTATTCTGATCGTGTAGCCAATGAGTTTGATACTGGGACCACGCAGGTCCAGGAGCGTGCCTTTCTGGAACGTGACTTGATGGAAAAGCTTGAGCAACTGGAAAGCGGCGAACTACCAAAATATTCGCCGGAAGATCTGAAAAAAGCGGAAGACAAATTGGGCACCGATCTGGCCAAGGTGCAGAAGCAAGGTTCCTTCAGCCAGGGGCAGATCACCGCGCAGGGCATCAACAAGACCCAGAAGACCTGGGAAGCATACAAAAACGCGTGGATCACATTCGGCAAAGAGAAATATCCCAAAGTGGACACGGTAAGCTGGAATACCTGGCTGATTGAAGATCGCGTGGTGATGTTAAACAAGCTTTATTTCAACTAGGCGGCGCCGGTTTTGCCCGTCCAGTCACCCAGCAGTTCCACTTCGCCGCCCGGATTGATCACTTCCCGGGCCGGCTGAAAGATGAATTGTTCGTCCACTCGGTAATAACCTGAGACTACGCTCCAGGTTTCAAAGCCGCCGCCGGATACGGTAATGACAATCGCTTCATTCGCCGGCTGGCGCAGGTCGCCCCATCCTGGTCCCTGCAGGCGCACGGCTGCGCCGTCCCCATCCAGAAAAACATCATTGATCGTCAGGATGGCTGCGGCGTTCTTGTCCCTGGCTGTTTCAACCAGTTCGGCGTAAATATCTTCGCGCTCCTCATCGTCTTCAAACTCCACGTCCACGATCAGGTTCTCATTCGGCGTAATGACCACGGCGGTCGGATTGAGATGGCCTTCGCCCTCCAGGGACTGCTGTGCCTCGTGCAGAAGTTCGAAAGCCAGTGTCTTTAAGTCGGTCATAGGTAGTCTTTTTCGGCAGCCAGCAGGTCTTGTAGCTTTTCACGCCGGCGAATAACGCGGGCCCGCGTTCCTTCCACCAGAATCTCCGCCGCTCGAGGACGTGTGTTGTAGTTCGAGGCCAGTGACATTCCGTACGCTCCCGCATCATAAACGCAGAGCAGGGAACCAGCGGACGTGGCTGGTAGTTGCGCATCACGGGAAAGAAAATCACCACTTTCGCAAATAGGCCCACAGATGTCGGTTTGGGAACGCCCGGCGGATTCAGGATCCACTTTCACCGGCACAATTTCATGTTTCGCGCCGTAGAGTGAAGGACGAATCAAGTCGTTCATCGCCGCATCCACAATCGTAAATCTCTTGCTGCCATTCTCTTTCTTGTACAGAACCCGCGTGAGCAGCGCTCCGGCGGGAGCAATGATTGACCGCCCCGGCTCAAGCAGAAGATGCGGTTTGGACTTGCCGAGAGCTTTCAGCGGTGCGGTTATCGCATCGGCGTAGCTACTTGTCTGGGAAGGGAAGTCTACGGGCTTGGCGCTGTCGTAAGAGATACCCAGCCCGCCACCGGCATCAAAGTAGCGAATCTTGTGGCCATCCGATGTAAGCTCCTGGATCAGGGAAACCGCTCGCTCAACCGCCGCACGGAACGGTGAGACATCAGTTATCTGGGAGCCGATATGCAGGCTTACTCCTGCGACCCGAAGATATTTTTGATCTGCTGCTCTTTTATAGAGCTGGCGCGCTCTCTGGATTGGCACGCCGAATTTGTGTTCCCGTAATCCGGTGGAGATGTATGGATGGGTTTCCGCGGCCACGTCAGGGTTAACGCGAAATGCAATGTTTGCCGGCTTGCGTATTTTCGCCGAGCACTCAGCCAGCAGTTCCAGTTCACCTTCGCTTTCTACGTTAAAAACCAGGATTCCGCTGCGGAGGGCAAACTCAAGCTCTTCGCGTGTCTTGCCTACGCCGGAGAAGACTACCTTCCCCACTGCCTTCTTGCTGGCCAGCCGAACGCGTTCCAGTTCGCCGCCGGAAACAATGTCAAATCCGGCGCCCAGTTTGCTTAACAGCCGCAAAATACTGAGATTTGAATTGGCCTTTACCGAATAACAGAGCGTGTGAGGCATGCCGCGAAATGCAAAATCCAGCGTTTTGAATCGCTCTTTGATGGCGCTGGCGGAATAAACATACAGCGGTGTGCCGTGCCTGCCAGCGAGTTTCTCCAGCGATATGCGCTCGCACTGTAGCTGATTATCTTTGTAAATGAATGCGGGAGGCCGAGTGAACATTTCTGAGGGATTGTAACAGGCGTCGTTTGCACTGCGTCCGTATCAGATCACCCTTCTTGGCTTAAAGCCGCTGGCTTTCGAATCCAAGCCGCTTCCACTTTCCATTGCTCTGCCGTCAGCTCCCTCAATTTGCTACCATCAAGCTATGCCGGTCTCCACTGAAATTCAATCCACGCATCTGCCGCCTTTAAAGGCCGCGCGGGGCAATGAAATCACCTGCAAAGCATGGCCGCAGGAAGCCGCCATGCGTATGCTCATGAACAATCTGGATGAGGAGGTGGCCGAGCGTCCACGTGATCTGGTGGTGTACGGAGGCACAGGCAAAGCGGCCCGAAACCAGCAATCACTGGAGGCGATCCTTGCGTCTCTCAAGTCACTCGACAACGATGAGACGCTGCTGGTCCAGTCAGGCAAGCCAGTGGGAATTTTTCGCACACACGAATACGCACCGCGCGTCCTGATCGCGAATTCAAATCTGGTGGGTCACTGGTCGAACTGGGAAAAGTTCAACGAGCTCGAACGAGCCGGACTGATGATGTACGGCCAGATGACAGCCGGGTCGTGGATTTATATCGGCTCGCAGGGAATTGTGCAGGGAACCTTTGAGACATTTGCCGCAGCCGGCGAAAAAAGCTTTGGCGGCGATCTGGCCGGTAAGCTCATTGTCAGCGGCGGCATGGGTGGGATGGGTGGCGCTCAGCCTCTGGCTGCCACCATGACCGGCGCATGTTTTCTGGGCATTGACGTGGATGCGGAGCGCATCAAGAAGCGGCTGAAGACCGGCTATTGCGACTTCATGGTCAACTCGCTGGACGAGGCATTGCGGATCCTGAAGAATGCTGTTCGTAAGAAAGAAGCGGTTTCCGTGGGACTGGTCGGCAACTGTGCTGACGTGATTCCAGAGATGGCAGAACGAGGTGTGCTGCCTGACATCCTCACCGACCAGACTTCCGCGCATGATCCGCTGAACGGCTATGTTCCCAACGGAATGACTCTGGAAGCTGCCATGGAACTGCGCAAGACTGATCCCAAGGCATACTTACAGCGCTCGCTGGATGCCATGTCTCGCCATGTGGAAGGCATGCTGCGCTTGCAGAAGATGGGCAGCGTCACCTTTGATTACGGCAACAACATACGTACGTTCGCCCACCAGAACGGCGTAAAGAACGCGTATGACTTCCCGGGCTTTGTGCCCGCCTATATACGACCATTATTCTGTGAAGGGCGCGGGCCATTCCGATGGGTAGCGCTGTCGGGCGATCCAGCAGACATCGCCGTGACGGACGATCTGGTGCTGGAGATGTTCCCCCAGAACCAGATATTGGAACGCTGGATCAAGCTTGCGCGCAAGCGCATCAAGTTCCAGGGCCTGCCAGCGCGCATCTGCTGGCTTGGTTACGGTGAGCGAGCAGAATTCGGCCTGGCGATGAACGACCTGGTGAAGAAAGGGAAGCTGAAAGCTCCTATCGTCATCGGTCGTGATCATCTTGACTGCGGATCGGTGGCGTCACCCTATCGCGAAACTGAATCGATGAAAGACGGCAGTGACGCCGTGGCTGACTGGCCGCTCCTGAATGCTTTGCTCAATACCGCCAGCGGTGCAAGCTGGGTATCGATACACAACGGTGGTGGCGTGGGCATCGGTTATTCGCAACACTCGGGACAGGTCACTGTCGCCGACGGAACAGATGCGATGGCCAAGCGCATCGAGCGCGTCCTGACCAACGATCCCGGGATCGGCATAGTGAGACATGTGGATGCCGGGTATGACGACGCCAAAGCGTTTGCAGAGAAGAATGGTGTGAAAGTGCCAATGCACGCCGAGATACGGAAGTGATGCTGCCTCACTGATTGTGACGTAGTAAGAGGGGAACTTGTTTGATAATCCTGCACGGGGTTTACAGACTTCGCGACCGAATCATCGCGTACCGCAATGACTTTTGTCTGACGTGCGCAATGCCAACACTTGCAGTTTGCAGGCGCACTTTCTATGTAGCGTATGTCTACTACATCCCTATTCTGCCCTTAGGATTTTGGAAACTCTGGCGTTGTACGAAGTGCGAACGTGATCCTCACGTATACCCGGGAGAGAATAATGTCAGGCTCAAATGGGCGGGGTTGGGCGCTGTGGCGATTTTTTCTTTTGTTGCCTGGAGAGTGCCCGAGCAAGACGTATTCGTATGGATTGCACGGGTCGGTCTTCCGATAATGTTTGGCGCCGGCCTTTGGAAGACGCTGCATCCCAAAACAGATTCCCGGTTGCGACAACAGTTGATGATTATTCAACCAGCAGATGAGGTCAAGTGCGGAGTCTGCGGCGGTCTGCTGATCGTGGGAGACAAACGAAGTTGTTTGAACTGTCAAGCTGAGAGAGCCGTTCTGAGCGTCTGACCACCGGAATACCTTCCAAGTGGGAGAGATATCTGAAAAAACGATTGCCCTACCTTCTTCTCACCAACATCGGGCAGCTTCTCACTCTTGGTGGCGAGGCGGGCCCGCGTCGTGGTGCAGCTCTCAATGATGTTGGTTTGATCGAAGACGCGGCTGTGCTCTGCGGTGGTGGGAAGATCATTGCTGTCGGCCGTCAACGTGACGTCCTGCGTCATGGATGGGTGAAGAAGAACAAGCGCAAGCTGAAAGAACTCGACTGCGAAGGAAAAGTAGTTCTTCCCGGCCTCATTGATTGCCATACTCATCCGGCTTTCATGAAGCCCCGGCTGGTTGATTTTGAAAAGCGAATCTCCGGCGCGACCTACGAAGAAATAGCCGCTGCAGGTGGCGGCATTCGTTCCAGTCTGGCCGCGGTGCGTGACGCCAAAAAGAACGCGCTTGCCGAAAAGGTTCTCACCGGCTTTAACGCCATGCTTCGCCATGGAACTTCTACGATTGAAGCAAAGTCCGGCTACGGGCTGAACACAGAATCAGAAATCAAGTCGCTGGAAGCGATTCGCGACGCGGCAAAGCGTTTCCCCGGCACGATCAAATCAACGCTGCTTGCCGCTCACGTGATTCCACCTGAGTTCAAAGACAATCCTGAAGGCTACGTTGAATTGGTGTGCGATGAAATCATTCCTCTGGTCGCACGACGCAAGCTGGCGGAATATGTAGACGTATTCTGCGAGCGCGGTGCGTTCACGCTGGAGCAGTCAGAAAGAATCCTCGCCGCAGCACGAGCCCACGGTCTTGATACTCGAGCCCATGTCTGCCAGTTCACGGCTTCACCGCTGGAACAGTTGTTGGCACACAAGCCCGCATCGTTCGATCACATGGATTGCGTTGCCAATTCCGATCTTACCGCTCTCGCTGGTGCCGATACCGTGTCAGTCCTTCTGCCGGGTGCGAATTATTTTCTTGGCCACAAGGAATATCCCAATGCGCGGCGTCTTATAGAAGCTGGGCTGCCAATCGCCCTGGCCACTGACTACAACCCTGGAACATCGCCAACGCCAAGCATGCCGTTCGTGATCTCGCTGGCCTGCACACATATGAAGATGACTCCTGCAGAGGCGATTGCAGCCAGTACAATCAACGCAGCGGCCGCGTTGCGGCTCCACGCGAGCAAAGGTTCCATCGAGCCGGGCAAAGACGCGGATATGGCGATCTTCGATGTCGAAGACTATCGCGAGATTGCGTATTGGTTCGGCTGGAACCGCTGTCTTGAAATGGTGGTCGCCGGGCAAATGCAAAACCTTACCGCGGATGGGCGCGGATAAACCAGAACCAATCTCATGTTTTGGTTTGAAGGAGCGTTTTGGTTTAAAGGGGCGTTTTGGTTGAAGGGGCGTTCTGGTTTGAAGAGGCGTTCTGGTTTGAAGGGGCGTTCTGGTTTGAAGGGGCACAGCTTTAGCTGTGCCATTAAGGACTATATGAAATGGGCTTTAGCCCCTGAGGTTATTCGAACGCGTGACGAAAAAGTCCGTATAGCATGCTGGCGCTCTCTTGCGTGTGTAGCTCTGATAGTCGGCATCCATGCAGGCGCGCAAAATCCTCTGCCTTCCCCCGCGTCGTCGCCGCAGACTCCGTCGCAACCATCCACCACCCCTCAAGCAACGCCTTCACCATTGCCGGAAAGCGGCTACGCTCAGCAGGCTCCGCCCACAGCCTCTCCTTCACCATCGCCTTCGCCAACTCCGGTAACTCGATATGGACCGGACGTTGTGTTCCCTCCGCTCAACGATCGTGAACTGGTAGTCACAGCGGTGGGCGACGTGATGCTTGGCACTACGTTTCCCGACGAAACCGGCGGCCTGCTTCCTCTCAACGACGGTGCGGACATTCTCCGCGAAGTTACGCCGATCCTCAAACGCGGAGACGTTGTCTTTGGCAATCTGGAAGGCCCACTCACTGAAGGCGGCACGTCAGCCAAATGTAAAGGCAAGGCGATCGGCAATTGCTATGCGTTCCGTGTTCCGCCAAGATATGGAGCCCATTTGAAAGAGGCCGGATTTACTGTGATGGGGCTGGCCAACAATCACGCCATGGACTTTGGCCTGGATGGTCGCGCAAGTTCGCGGCAGACGCTGGAGGCGCAGGGAATCGCGCACAGCGGTGAACTTGGTGATATCGCGCACTTGACGGCGAAAGGCAAGAAGATCGCGGTAATCGCTCTCGCGACTTATCCCGGCGCTTACAACCTGCTCGATCTTGATGCTTCGCTGGCGGCAATCCGGCAGGCGCGCGCTGAATCCGATATCGTGATCGTTTCTTTTCACGGAGGCGGTGAAGGCTCAGCACGTCAGCATGTTCTTCCCGGCGACGAAACGTTTCTGGGTGAAGATCGCGGCGACTTGCGCCGGTTCACGCATGCCGCCATCGATGCCGGCGCACAGATGATAGTCGGTAGTGGTCCGCACGTTGTACGCGGGATGGAGATCTACCAGGGCAAGTTGATTGCCTATTCGCTGGGGAACTTCGCAACCTATGGGCCTTTCAATCTAAGCGGTGAGAACGGCCTTTCGCTGGTTCTTGAAGCCCACCTCGCCGACGACGGCTCCTTCATCAGCGGACAGGTTTATCCCGTCAGGCAGGAAAAGCCGGGCGGTCCCAAACTGGATCCAGCCATGAGCATTCTGCCTATTCTGCGTGGACTGACCAAAGCCGATTTTGGCGCCACTGGCGTCTCTGTTGGACCGCGTGGCGAGCTAACCTTGCCCGGTACACATGTACCGGAATGTAGTAACTCACCGGACATGCTTGACCAGCCGCTTGGTACCAGACCCTGTGGTATCTACCCGTAGTCACGCGGGGCACAGACAATAGGCAGTACCATGAGATGTCGGTACCCCTTTCTGGCTGTCCTGTTATTTGCTTTTGTCTCTGCCCGTGGCGGGGAGCAGTATGCCCGCGTATCTGAATTGCAGCCCGAATTGCAGCAAGTCTTAGCACGTGATGCGGTTTGTAGCATTAGGGCCGGTGCTTCCGCTGTGGGGGATGCCAGCGGCCTGATGGACGCTCCCGTAAGCACACAGGAAATTATGGCCGGTGGACACGAAGCCGGCATCATTGCCGCGCCTCATGATGAGTGCCATTGCAGCAATGAAAATTGCTCGACCTTCGTCTATCTCAAGTCGGATAACACCTACAAGCTGGCTTTACAGGATACTTTCGCATCCTTGCGTCCCATGAAGGTGGCCATGCACGGGCTTCCGTCTCTTTCCGGCAAGTACCAGCTCAATGCCAACCAGGAAGAGACCACAGTGTTCAACTGGAACGGACAGCGCTACGAAGCCGGGCTGTGTGCCACCGTGACGCGCCGCAACAACCAGAAGGTCCCGGCGATTGCCACGCATCCGTGTAAGGCAAAAACCGGTAATCGTTAATCGCGGCTGGAACATCGCCGTATCCTGATAGCCCGCGTAAGGCTTACCCGTGCGGACCCCTCATTTGCAATCCTCCCGAAGTCGTCTTGGTATCGCAATCCCATTTACAATTTAAGCTAGCTTTCATCATATTTTTTTGACTTACATAAGCACAGGGAGAGGAATGTTGACCCTTAGGAAAATTGCCCTCATTTTGTTGATCGCTTCACCGATGCTGGCCTTTGCTCAGAGATTGCCTGAAGGCGTTACGCCGCAGCATTACAGCCTTACATTTACACCTGATCTGGCCAAAGCCACCTTCAGCGGCGAAGAAACCATTGATGTAACGCTGGCAAAGCCTGCGTCTTCCATCACGCTGAACGCGGCCGAACTGGAGATCCCGCTGGCGGAAGTAACCCAAACCGACAAGACACAGGCGGCACAGGTAAGTTTTGACGCCGCAAAGGAGCAGGCCACTTTTACCTTTGCTACCCCTTTGGAAGCAGGCACGGCGAAGCTGCATCTTAAATTCACCGGCATACTCAATGATCAGTTGCGCGGATTCTACCTGGCCCGCACGCCGGCGCGGAACTACGCGGTCACACAGTTTGAATCCACTGACGCACGGCGCGCCTTTCCATCGTTCGACGAACCGGCCCTCAAGGCTACATTCGACCTAACGTTGATCGTTGATAGTGCTGACACGGCCATTTCGAATGGCTTCATTGAATCCGACACCAACGGTCCCGGTGAAAACAAGCACACGCTGAAATTTTCCCCTACGCCCAGGATGTCAACCTACCTGGTGGCGATGGCCGTCGGCGATTTTGTCTGCAACCAGGGCACAGCAGACAACACTCCCATACGCGTCTGCAGCACACCGGACAAGAAGGCCCTGGGCACGCTTGCGGTGAAGTACGCGGAAGAAATTCTGCAATTCTACAATCGCTACTACGGCACGCCATATCCGTTTGGCAAGCTGGACATTGTAGCCGCGCCGGATTTTGACGCTGGCGCCATGGAGAACACGGCAGCTATTTTCTTCCGTGAAGCTGCGTTGTTGATCGATGAAAAGACGGCATCACCCACAGCCCGGGCTGAGGTGTTTGGCGTTCTCGCTCATGAAATGGCGCACCAGTGGTTTGGTGACCTGGTCACCATGAAGTGGTGGGACAATCTCTGGCTCAATGAAAGCTTTGCCACATGGATGGCAGTGAAACCGGCGCAGGCGTTGCATCCGGAGTGGACACCCGCTCTGGAAGCCCTCGCGCAGACCAATGCTTCGCTGTCTGTTGACTCATTGAAGAGCACGCATCCGATCCGCGCGCATGCGGAAACGCCGGAGGAAATTGGCGCGCTGTTTGACGGCATATCCTATGGCAAGGGTGCAGCCGTTCTGCGCATGCTGGAGACATATGTGTCGCCGGAAACGTTCCGTCGCGGCGTGAATCTTTACCTGCGCAAATTTGCCTATTCGAACGCCACAGCCGAAGATTTCTGGAACGCGCTGGGCCTGGCTTCTGGACGCCCTGTGGCCCGCATCATGCCCACGTTTGTTGACCAGCCAGGCGTGCCGTTGATCACCGTGAAGGCTGCGTGTATTCAAGCGCCGCCGGAACCGAAGGTGTCACGCAAATCAAAACGCCGCCGTCAGCTTAAACCTGCCGCACCGCATACGGAAATCACCATCTCCCAATCGCGCTTCTGGGGTGATGGGGCGCACGTATCGGTTTCCACTTCCACCAGTTCCTCTTCCGTTGCCCAGGCTGCTACCAACCAGGCTGCTCTCAGCCAGACATGGATGCTGCCCGTATGCGTTAAGACAGAAACAGCAAAGCCGTTCTGCCAGGTGCTCAGCCAGAAACAGCTTGTATTGCCGGCCGCGGGTTGCGCTTCCTGGATGTTCATGAACGCCAACGCATCCGGCTACTACCGCTCACGCTATGACAGTGGAACCATGCAGAAGCTCACAGCCGTGGCGGCGACCGAGCTAAGCACAGCCGAACGGATATCTTTGCTGAACGACCAAGCCGCGCTGGCTTATTCCGGTATGGAGCCCATCAGCACTTATCTGGATCTGGTTTCCACGTTGTCACAGGACGCGGAGCAGGCGGTGGTTGAGAGCTATCTCGAACCATTGGCGCATGCAGGCAGCTATGCCACCAACGATGCCGATCGCGAGGCATTTTCTGCGTGGGTGAAAGCCACCTTTAACCCGATGTTCGCAAAAGCAGGTTGGACGTCCGACCAGACAGATGGCCGTCTTCGTGCCAAGCTCATTCTGATTGAAGGTCTTGAAGGCAAAGATCCTGGCGTGGTCAGCCAGTCAGTGTCACTGGCGAGAAAGTTTTTGCAGACTCCGCAATCACTTGATCCTTCCATCGCCGCCGAGGTTTTTGAAGTTGCCGCCAGTAGCAACGATGCGGGGTTATTTGATCTGTATATTGCAGGGTTGAACAACCCGGCAACAAATCCGGAGTTACAAGGGAACCTTGCCCGCGCCATGGCACGGTTTAGTGATCCCAAACTTGTGACGGCCTGGCTGGAAAGAATTGTTGCTCCGGAAACGCGGAACCAGGATGCTCTGCGCTATCTCTCAATGGTGATTAGAAACCCTGAGTCCCAGAAAACCGCCTGGGAGTGGACCAGGAATCATTGGCCGGATGTGGAGAAAAAACTTGCGGGCTCCGGCGGAGATGCGGTGGTGGCCTCGACAGGCGCGTTCTGTGACGTGGAGACGCGCAGCGATGTGGCATCATTTTTCGCCCAACATAAGCTGCCGGGCACAGAGCGCACGCTTAAGCTCTCACTGGAGCAGATTGACGCCTGCGTCAATTTCCGCCAACATCAGCAGCCGGAGCTGGCCAATTGGCTGGCCAAACATCCGGTTACAGCATCCAAACCGTAATGGTCAGCGATCTTCAGAGGAATAGCACATAGTGGATGGCCAGGGGGCCATGCTGTGATTCTTGGTGGCGTAAATATTTACGGTCGCAGTGTGCGCATCGCACGATCAATTCGTCGGGGTGGCTCCAGTCGAAGTGCAATCCCGTTCCCGCAGCATCCTGTTCAATTGAAAAGATGTTGTTTCCCTTTGTCTGGCCGGAAATATACCCTCGTTGCAGTTCAGTGTCGCCATCGCGAAGATTGACTTGGGTCAAGAATGGCGCATCTTCACCGCAGCGGCGCTCAAGAACCGTAGCGGTCCACCGCCGGTCAGGGCTGGTGGATTCGCCCACAATGCGGTCCCCACAGCGTGGACGGTTGTGTACGTACACGATCGTCAGCGCAGCCGCCATTGCGAGCATCATTCCGCCATAGGCAAAACCGGCACGCCACATTTTGCGGGCAAAAGGATCCATTAATAGTCGGTATCAACCTGAGCGTCAGCTTTTACCAGTGGGCGGTAGTTTTCCGCCCGGCTGCGGATCTCCCGCCAAAGTTCGGCGCGGCCATCGCCCGTTTTGGTGGAGTAAGGAAGAATGTGCGCTATTCCGTGATCGCGGGAAAGTTGCGTCAAAGCTGATCGCAGCTTGTTGCTGGAGAGCTTGTCGGTCTTGGTGCCGACGACGATGAAGTCGCGCTCTGCGTGCTGGAGAAACTCAATCAATTGCTGGTCCGGCCCCTGGGCGGGGATATTGGAATCGATCAAGACAATGGCAAGCTGTAACGCGTTGCGTTCGCCCAGATATGGCTCAATGAACTTTGGCCACTCGGCGGAAATGGATTTGGAAATCTTCGCGTATCCGTATCCCGGCAGGTCAACCAGCATCAATTCAGCACGCGGCTGGTTCGGCCTGGCGTAAACACCGATGAAGTTGATCATGCGTGTGCGCCCTGGCGTGGAGCTCACGTGCGCCAGTTTCTGGCCCAGCAGGGAATTGATCAAACTGGATTTTCCCACGTTGGATCGCCCGAGGAAGGCGAACTCCGGGCAATCTTCAGGCGGGAAGCCTTCCGGAGCCACTGCTGACAACAAAAATTTGGCGATCACAGGTTTCATGGTTTGAGTTGCTGCTCTACCAAGACTACCCGATGATCGCCAACAGTCAAAATCGAGATGGTGAATCTTACTTGTGGTTGGAACCGGCGCCGCTGCTCGGACGTGTTGCAATCGGACGCATCTGCAAATCCTGCGCCAGCTTAAAGCTCAGCTCAGTCTCCGCAGGTATCTCTTTCTTGCGACCGGTATAGACCTGCGCGCCTGCTCCGCCTGCTCCGCCTGCCAGAGCACCGATGGCTGCGCCCTTCCCGCCGCCAAAAATTGCGCCCAGAACGGCTCCCACGGCAGCCCCACCGCCCACGTATTTGCCGGTACGAGAGTTTGCACCCAGGCCACCCGGCGCAGAGCTGCCGGATTTGGTTGGTGTGGTCAGCAGGTAGCGCTGTCCGCTCACTGTAACGGAGCGCAGATCCAGCGTGGTGTCTTTGCCATCCGTATTCGGCACCGCCACCAGCGTTGCCCGTGATCCGCGCGGGATGATTACCGCGCCTGAGCTGTCCGTCACGTCATTGCTGATGGAAGCTGTGTACTTTGCGTTGTCAGCCGGTTTCACCGGAATAACAGAATCTGTGCGGACTTTTACGTCCGTGTCTTTAGGTACTACGTGCGATTGCGCAACAGCACCGCTTACCAGTAAGGCCAGCATGGTTGCGAGTACGTTGAATTTCGTTTTCATGGCACTCCTCCGCTTGCTTGCAAAGATGCCGCTGGTGTTAGGCGGGTTGTGGCTGCGAGCGGGAGGAGCTCTGGTGTGAATACGATTTACTTGATCTTCACCAGTTCCACCTTCACGCTGGCTCCTCCCACAGTGAAGACAAGATAGTGATAAAAGCCGCCGGCAAGGTCCTTCAGGGGTGCTCCGCCGCCCCCGGAAACCAGATAGAACGGAGGGCCGCCGGGCTTGTTCATGGGTTTCACCAGGACCGTGAAAGACGTTATGATCGAATGAGAATGCGTTCCACGAGGAATCACGAAATTGGTGTCACGGCGGTCATGGCCTTGATGGCGCCGATCCTGTTTTGCCAGGGAAAGTATGTTCGCCGTGTCACGCCGAAGCTGCCGGAAGCCGCAGGCGAACGCCGTGGTGAGTCCGGCAATGGGCAGCCATTGAGACTGCTGTTTCTGGGTGATTCCGCGGCGGCCGGTGTGGGTGTTGCCACGCAAGACGAAGCGTTGGCCGGCCAAACCGTAAGGCGTTTGCAGGACAAGTTTCGTGTTAGCTGGAAACTTGAAGCCCATACCGGCGCCACCACGCGCACGATCATCGCCCGGCTGAAAGCTGTGGAGCCGGAGCCGTTTGCAGCCGCCGCTATTTCCTTGGGGGTTAATGAGGTGACCCGAGGACGGCGAGCCTCTACGTGGCTGGCAGAGCTGGATGAGCTGGCCCATCTGCTGCGGAAAAAATTCAGTACCCAGCGAATGGTGTGGAGTGGGGTGCCATCCATGCATGAATTCCCTGCCTTGCCGCAGCCGTTGCGCTGGTATCTGGGAACGCGTGCGGCGCTTCTGGATCGCGTCTTAAAAGGATGGATTGGGGCCCAGCAGGACTGCGAATTCATTGCGGCGCCAGCCAGCGGCTACGGTTCCATGATGGCTGAAGATGGATTTCATCCCGGTCCTAAAGTGTATGAGCTGTGGGGTGCCGCAGTGGCGCGATGTCTGGACGCACCGCTTTCCGAGTGAAGATCAAAATCTCACTACACGTCTCGATTAGCGCCCTGCTGCATTTGCTGTTCCGTCCACCTTGTCATACAGGCCAATGCTGGTCACGGACTTGCCCGTCGCATCGGTCGAAGTGGTAGTGATCGTCATGACGCGTCCATCAGTGGAGAGTGTTCTCCGGCTGGTGGCAATCACCTGAAAGCCGCGTTTGTAGGAAGCCATCACGGTCTTATCATCAATCTTCTTCAATGATACGGGCAGCAGCAATCCAGCGTTTCCTTTGACTGTAGCCTCCTTGCCGCTATAGTCGGCGGTGTATTGTGCCCGGGCGACAGTACCATTCTCATAGACAGTTTCTGATCGATAGTTCACGCCTTCGCCCGCGGTTTCTATCATGATGACCATCTGCTTTGGGCAGGTCCCGGGCGAGTAGGTGGACTTCTCTACGTTCAGTTTCCATGTCCCAGCGAAGGGATCAGTGTGTCCGGTGGCTACAAGCAGGGTTGCGGAGAACAAGAGTGCGCCAGATATCAGAAGGTAGATATAGCTTTTCATGGTTAACCTCACAATTGCATAAGGGCGTGTTTGTTCGCGATCTGCGTTCTTCGCGTGTCGCCGCCTACGGGGCTCGGTCAAATGTTGATTGCGCCCCAGACCTTTTCCGGTCTGGGCTAATTCATTCCGCGCCTATGACGCTGGCGCGTGGGTAAATCGAGACTTGAAGCCGAAGTCTATAAATCAGAGATCGAAAAGTGAAAACACGGTGGAACCTTCCCGAAAGAAAGGCCCCACCGTATAAACCTGCGTCTAGAGTGAGCGCAGGAAGTCGAGAATGGCCTGTTTATCCGTTTCGCTCAGACCATTGAATCGTGTCACTACGGCGTTGGCTTCTGAAGCGCCGTAGCTCGCGGACTGATTGTCCTTCGACGGATTGTCCCCGCCGTCAGAATGCTCGCGGGAGAAATGGTCCTGAATCGTCGTGAGCAGATCATTGGTACGTCCGTCATGCAGGAAGAAGAGACGCTGTCCCAGGCCCCAAAGTGGCGTGGTGCGGAACTCATCCGGACCGGCGCCGCCCTGGACCACGTTGTCCGCCATAGTGGCGCCCATGCGATGCACCAGAAGGTCAGAATAGAGATTCACTTGTCGTCCGCGCAACGCAGCGGTGTGCGGACCGATCTCATCTGCCGGCTGACGAGGATTTGCCATGCCATGGGTCTGGAATGATGGTGTATGGCACAGAGCGCAGCCCACGTCACTGAACAGGTCCTGGCCATGCTTCGCGCTGGGGGTAAGCGGCGCAGGCTGGGGAGCATCCACAAAGCGCATGAACTCAGTAAACATCAGCCATGCCGGCATGATCTTTAACGGATTGCTATACATCTCGTCGCTTTCGGTGCGCGGTATGTCGAAAGGTTCGTACGCCACGTTGCAGCCCGGCTGCTCGCCTCGTGAAATGGGGAAAATGTCATTGGAGATGCCCATTTCCACGTTGTAGGCTTCGCCTGCAAATGTGGTGATGGATCCGTTCTGGGCTTTCCAGCCAAAGCGGCTGATGGTGCCGTTATTCGGGACCATATTTGGATGGCCGCCAATGCGCAGGTCGCGCTTGCGGTCCTGATTGGCGTTCATGTTGTTGCGGATGTCAGTATCTGAAATGCTCTCAATCAGTCCCAGACCAAAGAGCTGCAATGGAATGCGGAACGCGATGTTCTGGTTGCGCACCGCCGCATCATAGTCAGGCTGGTCAAGCGTGCAGTCTGGCGCGTCTGAGCGGCCCTTCACAGTGAACAGGCTGTGGACGCCGCCATCGCGGCTGCCATCCGCATTGAACTTAAAGCGTGTTTCGCGGAAAGCACCGTTGGGAGCTTCAAAAGTCGGAACAATGTTGGTTCCACCGAGCCGGTGTGCAATCACGTTGGCCGGGTTCACGGCCGGGGTGCTTCCGCCGATTACCGGCTGGAAATGGCAGATAAAGCACTGATCAGCGTTAAAGACCGGTCCCATACCGGCTGAGTTAACCAGCCGTAGCGGAGAAAACGGATTGTTTGGATCAGGGTCGATGGGAGGAACAGCCTGGGGCTGTTGGGCGCAAGTATCGCATGTGCCTTCCAGTTCGGAAATACGCAGAAGGCTTTCATTGAAAAGCGCCAGCTCATTGGCATTCAATCCGGATACCGGATTGGGAATCGCCGTGGCTGGGTTAGGACGCGGGCCGGGGTCTTTTGCCTTAAATTTACCTGAATTCTGGGCCAGCAGGGCCGAAGCTAGCATAAGCGCAGTGGCAGCGGTCAACACGGCCATACGCCTGGCTCTGGTATGTAGATGGAACTTCATGTCTTTACTCCTCATTAGTCAAGGCTTTTACAGGGGGCCCGGAGACGCATGCGTCGGCCGATCAGGAGATGGAAACCATTGAACGTTCATGGTCCATCTCCATGATGGCAATTTACGGCCGACAATCGTTCTTGTTGTTAAAGGCGACAAAAGATGCCGAAACGGCTCAATGTAGGGCAAATATTTTTTCGCCACATTCGCACCCTGCACCTCGACAATTAACAACCGGGGCTTTAGAAGAAGTTCGCTCTTTGACGGGGCGGGCTCCCGTATTACCAAAGAAGAGAAATCGTTCTGAAATATGCCAAAGTAAAGTCTTGTTAAGAGAAATAAACGCGGCTATGCTTACCGCTGAAGAAAAACGCTTCGCGAGCTGACGTACGGGTATCGCGAAGCTTGCCTAAGTATCCTAAAGATCAGATGTTTACATCGAATGCACAATCCATCAGGGAGCTGTTGGAGAGGTGGAACGCGGGAGACCGTGAGGCGCTGAATGCGCTGGTTCCGCTTATCTACAAGGAACTGCATGGTCTGGCGCATCACTACCTCCAGGGTGAACGATCTGACCACACATTGCAGACCACTGCTCTGGTAAACGAGGCCTACCTTCGTCTGGCAAGGCAGGGAACAGTTCCAGTCCAGAATCGGGAGCACTTTGTGGCGATGTCCGCGCGGCTCATGCGTCAGATTCTGGTGGACTACGCGCGCGGATACCGAGCAGGAAAACGCGGTGGCGACTGCAAAGTGGAATTGGATGAAAATCTGGAACCACCCCAAAAAACCAGCGGAACAGATGTAATTGCACTGGACGACTCGTTGACGAGGCTTGCGCAGTTCGACTCCCAGCAGAGCCTGATTGTTGAGCTGCGATTTTTTGGCGGCATGACGCTGGAAGAAACCGCAGCCGTGCTGGGAGTTTCCCTGGCTACGGCAAAACGCGACTGGAGTATGGCGCGGGCCTGGTTGTATCGCGACTTACGCAAGGACGACAATGGAAAAAGCGCAGCAGTGGGCCAGGGTTAAAGAGCTCTTTGGCAGCGCGCTGGAGATTGAGCCCAGCCAACGATTCGCTTTTCTGCTTGCGGCATGCGGTGATGACGAAGCACTTCGCGCTGAGGTGGAGTCTCTGCTTGTGGCGCATGAGAAACCGGATTTTCTTTCAGATAATGCCTGGCATGAGACGCTTTCCATGGACATGGGCGCACCCCGCTCCATTGGTCCATTTCAACTGGTCAAAAAGCTCGGCGAAGGTGGCATGGGCCAGGTGTGGCTGGCCGACCAGACCTCTCCAGTTCGTCGTCAGGTAGCTGTGAAATTTCTGCGCTCCGGCCTGGTAGACGCTGCTTTGCTGCAACGCTTCCAGGCGGAGCGACAGTCGCTGGCGATCATGGACCATCCTGCCATTGCCAAAGTTTTTGAGGCCGGCTCGACTGAAGATGGGCAGCCTTATCTGGTGATGGAATACGTTCTCGGCCAGCCAATCACAAACTATTGCGACAACAACAAACTGAACGTCCGGCAGCGGCTGGAAGTCCTGATCAAAGTATGTGAAGGCGTACAGCACGCGCACCAGAAGGCAATCATTCATCGCGACCTGAAGCCTTCCAATATTCTGGTGACGGAGGTGGATGGCGTTCCTCAACCCCGCATCATTGATTTCGGCCTGGCTAAAGGTACTGCGTCTGGAGCGAATGACAGAACTATCGTCCTCACTCACGCTGGAGGCTTTATCGGGACTCCGGGCTATATGAGCCCTGAACAAGCCGAAACGGGGTTTCAGGATATTGATACAAGGACAGACGTCTACTCTCTTGGCGTGGTGCTGTACGTTCTGTTGACCGGATGCCTGCCGTTTGAAACCAGGGATAAACCGATCACGGAGGTGCTGCGGCAACTTCGCGAAGATGAGCCATCGCGCCCGAGCGTCAAAGTCAGACAGGGAAAAGATCCGTCCAGTTCGGCGGCCGCCCTGCGCTCCACTGAACCCAGACAGCTCGTTCATCTTCTGCGTGGAGATCTCGACTGGATCGTTCTCAAGACACTAGAGAAAGATAGAAACCGCCGTTATGGAACGCCCGCAGAACTGGCTGCTGATCTTCGCAGCTATCTTCGGGATGAGCCGGTAATTGCGCGCCCGGCCAGCGCTGGCTATCGTCTGCGGAAATATGTCCGGCGTCATCGCCTGGCCGTTTCCCTGGCCGCAGGGTTAGTCGTCTTGCTGGCGGCATTTGCGTCCCTGCAGACTGCGCAGTTGCGCCGTATCACACGGGAACGTGACCGTGCTGATCGCGTTACCGCGTTTATGACGGCAATGTTTAAGGTGTCAAATCCCACTGAAGCCAAAGGGAGCACCATTACGGCCAGGGAGATCTTGGATAAAGCGTCCACAGATATAGATAAAAGTCTTGTGCAAGACCCGGAACTTCAGGCTCAAATGATGGATGTAATGGGCCAGGTTTACGGAAACCTGGGACTCTACGGTCGAGCGTCAGAGTTGCTGACACGTGTAGTGCAGATTCGCGGTCGCGTGCTTGGCGTAAAGCACCCTCAGACACTCAGTTCCATGGACACCCTGGGATGGGTTTTGAACCGCTCGGGTCACTACCCTGAAGCGGAGAAATTACAGCGACAAACTGTGGATCTACGCCGTGAGGTTCTTGGAGCGGAACAGCCTGATACCTTGAGGTCAATGACTAACCTTGCCAACACTCTGGCACTGCAAGGCCACTATGCTGAAAGCGAAAAGTTACAAAGGGAAACCCTGAAGAGCCAGGGCCGCGTGCTGGGGCCGGAACACCCAGACACGCTTAGTTCGATGAGTTATCTTGGCAGTACGCTCTACCGTTCCGGCCATCTTAAAGACGCTGAGACAATGCAAAGGGAAACTCTTACGATTCAAGAAAGAGTCCTCGGCGTCGAACATCCGGATACATTGAGATCGATGAGCGTTCTGGGAAATACGCTGACAAGAGAAGGCCACTTCAGCGAGTCAGAGGCCCTACAGCGAAAAACGCTGGAACTCCGTCGCCATGTGCTGGGACCAGAACATCCGGATACGCTTGTATCCATGACAGACCTCGCCGTTTCCATCAAGCGTCAAGGCCGCTACGCGGACGCTGAAGCTTTGGAAAGGGAAGCACTCTCTATCCAGAGACGTGTGCTTGGGCCGGAACACCTCAGCACCCTGATGACCATGAACAATCTTGCAGGGACATTGACCTACGAGAATCAACCAGTCGAAGCAGAAAAAATCCTGCGCCTGGCGCTTGCCATTCAGCAGCGTGTCCTTGGAGTTGAGCACCCGGAAACCGTCAGATCGATGGCAAACATCGCCTCTTGTCTACGAAAAGAAGGACGATGTTCTGAAGCCATTAAAATGGGGCGGGAAGCTCTTGATATCCGGTTACGTGTCCTTGGAATAGAGCATCCCGATGTAGCCGTGGCTTCTTACAATCTCGCCATTGCTGAAGAATGTGGAGGCAGGCGGGATGAAGCGTTCAGGCTGCTCACAGAAGCCGTAGATCACGGACTTCCAGCATACAATGATCTGGGCATCGAGAAAGACCCATATTTGGTCCCTCTCCATGGAGATCCTCGGTTCCAGATTCTGGTTTCCCACGCCAAAGAAAGAGCGGCGGTCCTGGCAAAAAAATAATCTGCCTGTAGATTTCCCCAAAAGAAAAAGCCCGCCGTTAAGCGGGCTCTTTGCTGGGATTAACTCGATTTACAGATAACGTTCGCGGGAAATTCCTTCAGTCGGTGAAGGAATCGGCTGAACGCCTTCTTCCGGGTAGTCCGGTAGAGGTGTTTCCAGCGCATACTTCAGTACCTGGTCCATATTTTCCACCAGATGGATCTTCATCTGGCTGCGAATGTTTTCCGGCACATCGGCGATATCTTTCTCATTCTCTTTCGGGATGATAACTTCGTTGATACCGGCGCGCAGGGCAGCCAGCAACTTTTCTTTCAAGCCACCGATGGGAAGGACCTTACCGCGTAACGTGATTTCGCCAGTCATGGCAATATCACGACGCACCGGAATCTTGCTCATGGCACTGGCAATCGCCGTTGCCATGGTGATGCCGGCGGAAGGGCCATCTTTTGGAATGGCGCCTTCAGGCACGTGGATATGAATGTCAACGTTGCGATAGAAGTCTTTCGGCAAGCCAAGCCGCGCGGCGCGTGAACGAACGTAAGACATGGCAGCGTGTGCTGACTCCTGCATCACATCACCAAGCTGGCCGGTGATGGTCAGTTTGCCTTTGCCATCTACGATCGCGACTTCGGTGCTCAGGATCGAACCGCCAACTTCCGTCCATGCAAGGCCGGTAACCAGGCCGACTTCGCTCTTCTCGTTCGCGAGCGTGTCACGGAACTTGGTGATGCCGAGGAAGTCCGCGACTTTGTCCTGCGACAGGACGATGCCGTATTCAGCGCCCTCCTTCACAACTTTACGTGCAACCTTGCGGCAGATGTTGCCAATCTCGCGTTCCAGATTGCGGACGCCGGCTTCACGCGTATAAGAGCGAATGACTTCCTGCAGTGCGCCATCCACAAACGAAATCTGTTTTTCCGTAAGGCCGGTGGCTTCACGCTGCTTGCGTACCAGGAATTGCTTCGCGATTTCCACTTTCTCCAATTCGGTGTAGCCATGCAGCCGCAGAACTTCCATGCGGTCTTGCAGCGCGGCGGGAATGCTGTGCAGCACGTTGGCAGTGGCCACAAAGAAGACCTGGGAAAGATCGTATTCAACGTCCAGATAGTGGTCCTGGAACATCCAGTTCTGTTCGGGATCCAGCACTTCCAGCAGCGCGGAAGATGGATCGCCGCGGAAGTCTGAAGCCATCTTGTCGATTTCATCCAGCATGAAGACCGGGTTTTTGGTGCCGGCTTTCTTCATCATCTGAATGATCTGTCCGGGAAGCGCGCCGATGTAAGTGCGACGGTGTCCGCGGATTTCAGCTTCATCGCGTACCCCGCCCAGAGACATGCGGACAAACTTGCGTCCGGTCGCCCTGGCAATCGACATACCCAGTGATGTTTTGCCGACGCCCGGAGGCCCAACAAAGCAGAGAATTGAACCCTTTGGATTTTTCACCAACTGGCGGACAGCCAGGAATTCCAGGATGCGGTCTTTGATCTTCTCCAGACCATAGTGGTCCTGGTTCAGGATTTTTTCCGCATGCTCAATGTTGCGGATTTCTTTGGACTTCTTCTTCCATGGAACCGCCAGCAGCCAGTCAAGATAGTTCCGCGAGACGGTTGATTCAGCCGACATCGGCGGCATGGCTTCCAGTTTTTTGAGTTCCTGTACGGCCTTTTCCTGGACTTCCTTGGGCATTCCGGCGGTATCGATCTTTTTCTTCAGTTCGTCGAATTCGCTCTTTTCGCCGCGGCCCAGTTCTTTCTGGATGGCCTTGATCTTCTCGTTGAGGTAATACTCTTTCTGTGCGCGTTCCATCTGGCGCTTTACGCGCGTCTGGATGGTGCGGTCCATGTTCAGCTTTTCAATTTCAATGTCCAGCACGTCTGCAATGCGATTGAGACGCTCCACCGGATCAAAAATCTCCAGCAACTCCTGCTTCTCTTCAATCGATAGTTGCAGGTTCTGGGCGATGGTATCGCTCAACTTGGCTGGGTCGTTCATTCCGGTAATGATCACCGGCTCCAGATTCAATGACTGGCACAGCTTTACGTACTGATCAAACAAACTGTGGACACGCTGCATGGCTGTTTCCAGCACTGGCGTGGATTCGGTGGAGTACTTCACCGTGCGAACAGTGGCTTCAAAGAAGCCTTCACTGTTGGCTAATTGCAGAATCTTGCCGCGCTCAACACCTTCCACCAGCACCTTGATGTTTCCATCCGGCAGCTTCAGGTTCTGTACGATGTTGGCAATGGTTCCAACCTGGTAGATCTCGTGCGGCTTTGGTTCATCAACGCTCGCGTCATGCTGGGTGGCAAGAAATATCTTGCGGTCGGAAGCCAGAGCCTCTTCCAGGGCGCGTACGCTCGATTCCCGGCCAACGATAAACGGAGTCATCATGAAAGGGAAGATGACCACGTCGCGAATGGGCATCATGGGGAGTCGGCGTGTTTCGAATTTTTCCTTATTTTGGGTCACTGTTAACCTTTTTACCACGCTATTACGGAGATATACAAACTATCGGCAGCAACAGCTTGCTCTCTTAAAAGAATATCACGCAGGATACGGCCTGTTGGCGAGAGTATTTTTGTGTACAGCTTACTTTAGTGTGCGTAATCATACACTTAAGTGAAAAACCCGCTGCATCGGCAGCGGGTTTTTTCGCAAAAGTACCACACTCGTTATCCTGCTTTTTCCATTGTGGGAAGGGAAATATCTCGCCTCTCCACCATTTCCTTGGTCACTTCAAATTCCTTCACGCGTTTCTGGCCAGGCAGGTGATACATGAGGTCAAGCATGAGTTCTTCCAGAATCATGCGCAGACCGCGTGCTCCCACTTTGCGTGCCATGGCTTCACGAGCGATTGCCGCCAGTGATCCATCAGAGAAGCGCAGCTTCACGTTCTCAAACTCAAACATGCGCTGGTACTGCTTCACAATGGCATTGCGCGGGCGCGTGAGGATTTCGATCAGGGCAGCTTCGTCCAGATCGTTCAGGATGCCAACCACAGGCAGGCGGCCAACGAATTCCGGAATCAGACCAAACCGGACCATGTCCTGGGGCTCGGCCTTCTGCAGAAGTTCGGTGTCACGCTTATTGGCTTCTGTAAATTCCTTCTCTTTGGCTTCATTGGTGCGGAAGCCCATGGACTTCTTGCCAATGCGCTTGGCCACGATCTTTTCCAGGCCAACAAATGCGCCGCCGCAGATAAACAGAATGTTGGTGGTATCAACGGGCGTAAACTCCTGGTGGGGATGCTTGCGTCCACCTTGCGGAGGAACGTTGGCAATGGTGCCCTCAAGGATCTTCAGCAGGGCCTGCTGTACGCCTTCACCGCTTACGTCACGGGTGATGGATGGGTTCTCGTCCTTGCGGCCGATCTTATCGATTTCGTCAATGTAGATGATGCCGGTCTGGGCGCGGCCCACATCGCCATCAGCCGCCTGCAGCAGCTTCAGTACGATGTTTTCCACGTCTTCACCAACGTAACCTGCTTCGGTAAGCGTGGTGGCGTCCACAATTGCAAACGGCACATCCAGCATGCGGGCGAGTGTCTGGGCCAGCAGAGTTTTACCGGTGCCAGTGGGGCCAATCAGCAGAATATTGGATTTAGCCAACTCCACTTCATTGCCCTTGGTGCGATTCATGTGAATGCGCTTGTAGTGGTTATAAACGGCGACGGAAAGTTTCTTCTTGGTCTGTTCCTGGCCAATTACGTATTCATCCAGGAACACCTTTACTTCCTGTGGTTTAGGCAGGTGATTGGGGGCGGCCGCCGCGTGAGATTCGGTCCGGTCATCTTCTAAGATCGAGTTACAGACCGCAACGCACTCGTCACAGATGTAGGCCCGAGGGTAATCGCTGGGCGACGAAATCAGCTTTGCCACCGCATCCTGTGATTTGTGGCAGAAAGAACAGCGCAGTGTTTCTTCAGGCGACCTTGGTTTCAAGTCCAACTCCTTCATAACTCGAACCTTTTCAATCTGGCCAGACTGGTCCGAGTTAGCCTACTCGCATCACTGATGTCGATTCATCATTTGTGCTTATAGATGATGTCGTCAATAATGCCATATTCTTTAGCTTGTGGCGCGTTCATAATGAAATCACGCTCCACATCTTTTTCCACCTTCTCAAGCTTTTGCCCGGTGTGCCTGGCCAGCATTTGATTGGTGATTTCCCTCATACGAAGTATCTCTCTGGCATGTATATCAATATCTGTGGCTTGACCACTAAGGCCAGACATCAAGGGTTGATGAATAAGAATCCTAGAAGTGGGTAGGGCGAATCGCTTACCAGTCGCACCGGCACAAAGTAACGTGGCCGCCATGCTGGCTGCCTGTCCGCAGCAGATGGTCATTACATCCGGACGTACAAACTGCATGGTGTCATAAATAGCCATGCCGGCCGTAATGGATCCACCCGGAGAGTTGATGTAAAGCTGAATGTCCTTTTCCGGATCTTCGGCTTCCAGGAACAGAAGCTGGGCGATGACCAGGTTTGCAATGGTGTCATCGATTGGCGTACCGATGAAAATAATATTGTCCCGCAGCAACCGGGAGTAAATGTCATAAGCCCGTTCGCCGCGGCTCGTCTGCTCAACCACCATGGGTACCAGTGCCATACTGCTTGTTCCTCCGTTCGAATCTTGCTTCAACGCCCTGCGTTCACACGCAGCCGGAAACTTTGTTTACGCTTGTGTATATAGGAAGTCTAACGCCTTTTCGCCACGCATGCGCGCGCGGATTCGCTCTAATCCCTGGTCCTTCACCAGCTGCGCCTTCACTTCTTCCGGCGACTGCTGCGTCTGGTAGGCAAGCAAATGCACTTCGCGCTCCAGTTCTTCGTCTGATACCTGGATATTCTCTGCATCCGCAATCTTGTGCAGCAACATGCCGGATTTAACTTCTTTTATCGCCGCCGGCGTCTGCGCCGTGCGCAGCTTGGTGAAGTCCATGCGCTTCATGTCTTCCGTGCGCATGCCCTGCGCAGCCAGCGCGCGCAATCCGCGTTCCAGCCGCAGGTTGATCTGATGATCAACCATTGATTTGGGAACAGGGAACTTGTGCATGTCCACAATATGTTCAATCAGTTTTTCTTTGGCTTCATGGTCGGCGTGCTGTTGCCGGTGCGTTTGTAGATTTTCCCGGATCGCGGCCTTCAACTGGTCCAGCGTTTCCATCTCCGGGCTTAGTTCCTTGGCGAATGCATCATTCACTTCCGGCAGCGTCTTCTTCTTGATGGAGTTGATCTTCACTTTGTAGTCAAAGTGTTTGCCGGCCAGGCGATGGTCATAGAAATCAGCCGGGTAAGAGACTTCAAAGCTCTTCTCTTCGCCTGCTTTGGCGCCGGTAAGGTTTTCCGTGAACGCGGCCACCGTATTGGGCGATCCAATCTCCACCATCACCTCGTCCATTTTCACCGGTTCTTCTCCAGGCGGAGGAGCGTCAGAGCCTGCTGCATTCCTGGGTGTGGCTTCAAAGGCCACCTGGGCAAAGTCGCCATTCTTCAGTGGACGGTCTTCATCCACGGGATCATAGCTCGCCTGGCGCTCTTGCAGGCTGGTGATCTCTGCCTGCACTTCGTCGTCCGTGACTTCCACCACAGGCTTCGGGACTTTTACGCTCTTGTAATCACTCAGTTCAAACTCCGGCATCACGTCAAACGCCGCGGTAAAGCGAATGGCCTGCCCTGGCTCTGCCTGAAGATTGGTGATGGAAGGCGTGGCGATCGGCTTTTGTCCGCTGGACATCACCGCCACTGAAAAATACTGTGGCACCAGCTTCTCCAGCAATTCTTCCTTCAACTGGTCATTGAAACGGTTGCGCACCACGCTGGCTGGGACTTTGCCTTTGCGGAATCCAGGTACTCTCGCTTCCCTCGAATACGCCGCAATCAGTCGCCCCTGCTCTTCAGCAACAACGTCCGCAGGAATTTCAATGGTGATCTCTTGCCGGCAAGGATCGATCTCCGGTTCTGTGGCAATCGCCGAGTCATTACCGGGAGCGGCTTGATTTTCAGTGCCTTCTGCCGCTTTATTTTCTGCTTTTTCGTTATCCAAGGTGTTTGTTCCTTTTAAAGTTGCCTGTGGGGTTCAGGCTGCGGATTTTTGGGAGAAATCCAAAACTCAAGTGTAAGAGAGTCTAAGGGTTGGGTCAAATTGCCAGCACCCGGAAGTAACGGAAAATTAAGTCGCTCTCATGCCGAAAGCACGTTCAATTCACGTTTATTTACTTGCGTTCCCATAAATTCAGGAGAATACTTTGTTCAACGATAAGCTCACGGTTTGACGGATAAATATGAGACCTGCAATCCTTTCCATTTCACGGGAAAAGGTGTCTTCGCCCATCCGCAACGCAGTCTTAGCGCATGCAGGATACGGAGTGATACCAGTTTCCTCCGCGGAAGCAGCTTTGCAAGTGCTTGCCACCAGGCACGTCTGTGGCGTAATCATCAGCCCGTCCATCACAGACAATGAACGTCACATCATCTGCCAGTATGCCCGTAAGCTTTCCGTGCCCGCGGTCGTGCTCGATCCTTACGAGAGCCTCCATGAGGATTCAGAGCATGCACATGTGAACCCATTGGACGGCCCGGAGAACTTTCTTAACGCCCTTGACGCGGTGCTCAAAGTAAATCATTCGCATGGCCGCAATGCGCAGGCGTGACCCGGAATATTGGAGATCACAATGCACCGGCTTGGGCCGCAGAGGTAATGAGCGCTCCAATCTCTCTCCATGTAAACTTGATTTCGGATGTCTTCTTCCCCTCAAGCAAAAAACAATCTGGTTGTCCTGAACAACGAAATCACTGCCTGCACGCGCTGCACGCGACTTGTGGAATACTGCCAGAAGATTGGACAGGTCAAACGCCGCGCCTATCTTGATTGGAACTACTGGGCCAGGCCCGTCCCCGGCTTCGGCGATCCCAACGCCCGGCTGCTTATTCTCGGCCTTGCTCCCGGCGCTCACGGATCCAACCGCACCGGCCGGCCGTTTACCGGCGATGGCTCCGGACATTTTCTCTATCGCATCCTGCACAAGACCGGATTCGCATCCCAGCCAACCGCTCTCCATAAAGACGATGGCCAGACACTCACCGACCTCTACATCACTGCCGTTGTTCACTGTGCTCCGCCGGATAACAAACCCACACCGCAGGAAATCTCGAACTGTTCAGCGCACGTCGCCCGCGAGATTGCCTTGCTTCATCGCGTCAAGGTCGTCGTCGCCCTGGGGAAAATCGCCTTTGACGCCTACCTGAACCACCTGAAAGCTACCGGCGTCCTCAGATCCAAAGCGGGACTCGTTTTCGGACATGGTGAGCTCTACAAACTCCCTAACGGCATCAAGTTGCTGTGCTCCTACCATCCGTCGCTCCAGAACACCAACACCGGCAGGCTCACCGAACCCATGATGACCGAGATCTTTCGCCGTGCCCG
>Ga0209863_10000135_pt1 | contig 46069 bp, 37 predicted proteins | sample OrgsoiDNA2013046_FD_185796 | JGI IMG/M metagenome (GOLD analysis project Ga0209863, IMG submission 185796) | Permafrost soil microbial communities from the Arctic, to analyse light accelerated degradation of dissolved organic matter (DOM) -... | ecosystem: Environmental > Terrestrial > Soil >...
GATGCCTTCCACTTCCTGGGCATACCACAGTGGATAAGTGTCATTGTCTCCGAAAGAAAACAGCATGGCGTTGGGCGGACAGCTTTCCAGGTAATCTTTTGCAAGGTCGCGCGCCAGGGTTTTTTTGCTTCTGTCGTGGTCGTCCCATTCCTGGTTTCCCATCAATACCGGCACGGCCAGCAGGCAAAGACCAGCAGAAACATAATTGGCAATGGGTGCCTTCATGAATTTGTCAAACATCTCTTTCACCCAGATTACACCCAGTCCGATCCAGATAGCAAAGGCATAAAAGGACCCGACATATGCGTAATCCCGTTCACGGGGTTGCTGTCCCGCCTGGTTCAGATAGATCACAATGGCCATTCCGGTGAAAAAGAATAGGAGCAGGTTTACGATAAAATCTCTTCTGTTCCGGTTATATTGAAAGAAAAGCCCGATCATGCCCAGGATAAAGGGCAGGGCATACATGCGGTTATAGGATTTATTTTTTGTGTGAATGCTGTCGGGCATTTTACTCTGGTCCCCGTAGAAATAATTATCGATAAAGGGAATTCCGGTAATCGCATTGCCATCTCTGATATTTCCAAATCCCTGCAGGTCATTTTGTTTACCGGAAAAATTCCAGAAGAAATACCGGAGGTACATCCAGTAGGTCTGATAAGTAATAAAATACCGGATATTGCTTCCCATCGTCGGCTGATCATCCCCGTCTATTCCCGCGTAGGATTTATATACTTCTAACTGACCCCTGTCGTTACTGGCATCCCACATTCTTGGGAAAAAATGCGGTTTCAATTTTTCAGCCTCCCAACTCGGGTGCTGACGGATAATTGAATTCATCTCTTCTTCAGAAGGTCCCGAATTAAAATCCTGTCCCCTGGTCTTTCCAACCAGTTCATATTTATTTTTTCCCTTTGCGTATTGTTCGCCGGTTACTGAATTGGGTGGCCGGTAGGTATAATCCGGACCATACACGATGGGCCAGTCGCCATATTGATCGCGGCTGAGATAACCAACCAGGGTCACGGGATTATCCACATTGAACATATCCACGGCCGGATCGGCATTAGAGCGGATCATGGTTGTGAAATAGGTGGAATAGCCAATCAGCATGAAAGAAATGGACCAGATGGCAATTTTCAGCAGGTAATATTTTTTTCTGATGGCATAACGAAGTGCGAAGACCAGGATAACTGTCAACAGGATAAAGAAAAAGGCAAATCCGCTGAAGAAAGGAAGGTTCAGGTCATTGACAAATAGGATATCGAACCAGGCCGCACCCTTGATGGTGTACTGGATGACAAATTTCTGTACCAATCCCGTAATAACGCAACCAATAAAAAAGGCAAAAACAGATCCCCATGCCGTGGGTGTATAGCGTTTATAATAATATACCATTACAATGGCCGGAATGGTAAGCAGGTTTAAAAGATGAACGCCAATGGAAAGCCCCATCATATAGAATATAAAAATGAGCCAGCGGTCTGCCTCGGGTTTGTCTGACTCATCCTCCCACTTCAAAATGGCCCAGAAAACCAGGGCGGTAAAAAAGGAAGATGAACCATATACTTCACCTTCAACGGCGCTATACCAGAACGAATCACAGAACGTGTATGCCAGGGCGCCGACGGTCCCTGCGGCCATAATGGTGAAAATTTGCTGGGAATCAAGTGTCAACGCGTTTTTTTGAATCATTTTACGCGCAAAATGGGTTATGGACCAGAAAAGGAAAAGAATGGTCAGTCCGCTGAGAATGGCACTCATAAAGTTGACGGCGCGGGCGGCGGTTAAGGGATTATCGCCAAAAAGGATGATGAAAAAACGGCCCATCATGACAAAAAGAGGCGCTCCGGGCGGGTGAGGAATCTGTAGTTTATAGGCGCTTGAAACGAATTCTCCGCAGTCCCAGAAACTGCCATTGGCTTCCATGGTTAAAATGTATACCATACAGGCTATAAGACATACAATCCAGCCTGATATGTTATTCACCTTCTTATAATTCATAGTCCATTGATTTTTAGGATTGACAAATATATAGAAACCAATGTGCAAATGTGCCGATGTGCCATTGTGCCAATAATTAAAAGAGAGAAAATAAGGTTAAACTTCAATTCCAGAATAATTTGCAAACAGGTTGTTAACCGGAATAATTAGCATATTGGCACATCGGCACATCAGCACACTATTCAAAGTACACCTTCACCGTCTGGTAAAAGAGATGGTGCTGCAGACTCTGATCGGTAAAGTCCTGCAAACCGAACAGACCGGCGGCATTGCCTTTATTGATGGCCACTTCCAGATAATTCGCGGAATTGAAAAGGGCAAGTTTTTCTCCCAATGGGACGTCGGCGTAGGATTCACTGATGCGGTCGATGATTTCATTTCTTTTAAAAACGATCCGAAAACTTCGACCCTTTCGCTGCGCCTCAAATTCATCGCGGGTAATATTCACGATTACATTTTCGAACTTATCGATGAATATGATCTGTCCCTCTATATAGTTGTCACCTAAAAGCGGCCGGAGGTCATTCTTTTCTATAAAGGTCATTCCCTGGTCCCCCAGGGTTTCAGGTAAAGCGCCGGCCTCGATTGCCCGGATGGCCAGACCGATTTTACGGGTGCAATAGAGGGTATTTTTTATTTCATTTTTATCCAGGGGCAGACCAATGAGCTTATCCGGCTTTGCCGGAAGGATCATGTGCATGAGCCCGTTATCTGCACAAAATATATATTGTCCGTTTGCAAGGGCGAGCAGAAGATATTCCGGCTTTTGTTCAAAGAGGTTTACAAGTACGATATGATAGGTATTCTCCGGAAACTGCCAGATGGCATTTCGGCAAATATAGGCGGCCTGTGGGTAATTGAATGGTGCAATCTGGTGTGAAATGTCATGAATACGGAAAGACGGATCAATTTGCAGAAGTTGTCCCCTCACCGCACCGGCGATATAATCCTGCTGGCCGAAGTCGGAAGTAAGGGTAATGAGCGCCATCTGGTCGGTTCGTTTTTTTATAGCCGGTCTCTTATTTGATCAGCTCCCCATTTTTGAAATAATATCCGTGTATTAATTTGTCCGTCAGGGAGGGGAAAAATTTATTTAAGAAAACCGTGAGCTTCCCGGTGAAGGTAAGCACCAGTACCCTTTTCTTTTTTTCTATGGCTTTCAGAATATATTTTGCACAGGTTTCTGCACTCATAAGCTTGGATTCGTCGAGCGGACTTTCGCCCTGGCCGTTGCCCTTGCTGTCGAGGGCTGTGTTACGGATATTTGAAGCAGTAAATCCGGGAGAAACCCACATCACATGAACGCCCGTGTCCCAAAGTTCGGTCCGTATGGCTTCCAGCCATCCCTGGAGAGCAAATTTTGAAGCAGAATATCCGCTTCTACCCGGTAATCCCCGATAGCCTGCGGTGGACGAAATGCCCACGACAGTTCCTTTTTGTTCAATGATATAAGGCAGGGCTGCTTTCGTACAATAAACGGCTCCCATAAAATTCACATCCATGAGCCGTCGGATCACGTCCGTATCGGCGTCATCGAAAAGGGAACGCATACTGATGCCGGCATTATTTATGAGTATGTCAATATTGCCAAAAGTGTCAAACGTAGAATGAATAAATCGTTTGCACTCTTCTTCATTGCTCACATCACAGACCATGGTATGTAACATGATCTGAGAATATTCGAGTTGAAGAGCGTAGAGTTTATCATAGTGTCTCCCGCAGGTAGCCACTTTGGCGCCCGCCTCAATCAGTTGGGCAATCAGGGCCTTTCCAATCCCGTCACTTCCACCGGTAACGACAACGACCTTATTGTTGAAAAACGACATATTATTTTTGATAGCGCAAAATTAGGCTAAGAAAAGAATAGTGCAGCGTCTAATCGGGATAATATGATTCGATTTCATAGTTTCATAAAATGAATCTTTTCCCGCGGCATCTGATGAAAATATATTTAATCGTTTTTTTCCTTTCTGTTTGTCTGACCGGTATATCCCAGCCATTTGTTTATCCTTTGCCTGCCGCCAAACAACTGGACTGGCAAAGAGCTCCTTTTTATTTATTCATGCATTTCGGTCCGAATACTTTTACCGATCTGGAGTGGGGGAAAGGATCGGAGAATGAGGAGGTCTTCAATCCGACCGCCATGAACTGCCGTCAATGGTGCCGTATTGCAAAAGCCGCCGGCGCCCGGGGAATCATCATCACGGCAAAACATCATGATGGCTTTTGTTTATGGCCCAGCACAAATTCAAAACATACGGTCGCCCAAAGTAAATGGAAAAACGGCCATGGCGATGTATTGAGAGAATTGTCAGCGGCCTGCCGGGAATACGGACTATCCTTTGGTGTATATCTTTCGCCCTGGGACAGAAATCATCCGGCTTATGGAACCGCTGCGTATAACGATGTCTTCGTCAATATGATGAAAGAAGTGGTTCAAAACTACGGACCGTTTTTCGAATTCTGGTGGGACGGCGCGAATGGGGAAGGCCCCAATGGGAAAAAGCAAGTCTATGACTGGCACCGGTTTGAGTCCACTCTGCGGAAGATTGCGCCAAATACAATGATCTTTAGCGATATCGGTCCGGATATACGATGGGTGGGAAATGAAAACGGTATTGCCGGAACCACGAACTGGAATCTGCTCGATACGGCCGGGTTCAGCCGGGGTATCGGCGCGCCGCCCAACGATACACTCAACCAGGGCAATATAAACGGGAAAAACTGGATACCGGCTGAATGTGACGTGAGCATCCGGCCCGGGTGGTTTTATCATGCCCGGGAAGACAGTCTGGTGAAGTCACCAGAAACGCTTTTTAATATTTATCTGAAATCTGTGGGGCGCGGAGCGAATTTAATTTTAAATGTTCCGCCGGACCCGCAGGGACTCATTTCTCCCGTTGATTCCACGGCGCTCATGGAATTTGCCGGACTCAGGGAAGAAAGTTTTCAGCATTCGCTTCTTACCAATCAACATACTCTCCTGATGCTCGAAGGAACAAAAAAACCCCGTTCAATCAAAAAAGATATACTATTTGAAAGCGGAGAAAATTACAGGACGGACGTATTGGAAATCCGGTTCAAAGAAAAACAAACTGTAAATTGTATAAGTCTGAATGAAAAACTGGAAGGAGGTCAGCGTGTTAAATCTTTTGAAATTGAATTGTATGATGAAAACAAATTAATGTTTAGGAAAGGGTATACCACAATCGGTCATCAGCGATTAATAAGTTTTCCGGCACTAAATATAACCCGTGTGGAATTGCGGATATTGGATGCCAAGGCAACTCCCGAACTGAATGGATTGGACCTGTATCATATTCCGGAGGGGCTGGTGGAACATTGAAATTTTTCGGATCGTTCCGTCTTAAAAGGCGCATAAGCATGTCAGTTATATATATTGGGGCAATAAGGGCATACCAGGCAAAAAATCAGATTGAATGGAGAATAGCAGGGAACAATTGGTTAAACAAATAGAAGATCCGTCAGTTGTCTGGGATCTGATTATAGCCGGAGGAGGCGCCACTGGGCTGGGCGTGGCCGTGGACGCGGCTTCCCGCGGATTCAAAACATTATTGCTCGAACAATCGGATTTTGCGAAGGGCACGTCCAGCCGCAGTACCAAACTCGTTCACGGGGGGGTGCGTTACCTGGCCCAGGGTAATATCGGCCTTGTGATCGAAGCCTTGCGGGAACGGGGAATTCTTATGGACAATGCCCCGCACCTGGTCCGGAATGAGCGTTTTATTATCCCAAATTATTCCTGGTGGAGCGGAATTTTTTATTCTATAGGATTGTCGGTTTATGATTTGCTCGCGGGGAAAAGAAGTTTTGGCCGCTCCCGTTTGATTTCCCGGAACGAAGTCGTCCGACGCATCCCGAATATCCGGCAAGATGGATTGAAGTCCGGCGTTTTATATCACGACGGACAGTTTGACGATGCCAGGCTGGCGATCAGTCTCGCGCTGACGGCCCTGGAACAGGGCGGGACCCTGCTGAATTATTTTCGCGTTTCCGGTTTAACGAAGGCGGAAAATAAAATTAACGGTGTTATAGCGACAGACATGGAAACCGGATTGAAATATACATTCAAGGCCAGAACGGTAATCAATGCGACGGGTGTTTTTGTGGATGAACTGCTCAATATGGATGAACCCGAAGCCCGGTTGATGGTGCAGCCCAGCCAGGGAATCCACCTGGTGTTCGATAAATCCTTTCTCGGGTCGCATGATGCCCTGATGATTCCCAGAACGGCAGACGGGCGGGTATTGTTCGCCATTCCCTGGCACGACCGGACGCTGGTGGGTACAACGGATACGCCCCTCGAATCGCATCAGCTGGAACCCAAGGCGTTGGAGGAAGAAGTCGGGTTTATCCTGGAATCCGCCGCAGCTTATCTAACGCGCATCCCTACCCGAAAAGATGTCTTGAGTGTTTTTGCTGGCTTAAGGCCTCTGGCCGCTCCGCAAAACGACAAACAAAAAACCAAGGAAATTTCAAGGTCACATAAATTAATAGTTTCCGATTCCGGCCTCATCACCATTACGGGCGGGAAATGGACCACGTATCGCCGGATGGCGGAGGATACCGTAAACCAGGCGATCAGGACCGGCGAGCTTCCCTACAGGATAACTAAGACCAAAACCCTTTCACTACACGGGTTTAAGGATTCAGTTGAATGGACCGATCCATTTTTTGTGTATGGAAGTGATGCCATTGCGGTGAAAGCATTGACAAAAGAAAATCCTGCCTGGAAAGAGATTCTGGATCCCCGGTTACCCTATATAGCCGCGGAAGTCGTCTGGGCCACGCGTTTTGAAATGGCAAGAACGGTCGAAGACATACTTGCACGCAGGACACGCGCACTATTTCTCGATGCGCGGGCCGCCATGGCCATGGCGGCGCCGGTTGCCCGTTTAATGGCCGTAGAATTACAAAAGGATAATGAATGGGAAATGGAACAAATAGTATCTTTCCTCAATGTCGCTAAGTATTATATTTTAAACTAGTTTAAAATATAATACTTAGCGACGCCTAAAGCTTAAAGCATAAAGCGCAAAGATTAAGGTGAAAATTAGAAACTTATCAATTGTGGATTATGAATTATAGATTATGAATTAAGAGTTAGGTAGATGAAATGAAAGCTGAATACAATCATCCCTAATTAATAATCAATAATTCATAATCAATAATCCATAAATAACTGCCAACCGCCAACTGCCAACGAAACATTGCTTGCAAATGAAAAAATATATCCTCGCGCTGGACCAGGGAACCACGAGCTCAAGGGCAATTCTATTCGACCAGACCGGCCGCATACAATCCGTTGCTCAAAAAGAATTCACACAGATATTTCCAAAACCTGGCTGGGTTGAACACGATCCGCTCGAGATCTGGTCATCACAGGCCGGCGTGGCGTCGGAGGCCCGGTTGAAAATCGGTGCAGCCGCATCTGACATCGCAGCTATCGGAATTACGAATCAACGGGAAACGACCATTGTCTGGGACCTGGAAACCGGTGAGCCCGTATACAATGCCATTGTATGGCAGGACAGGAGGACGGCTGATTTTTGCGAGCAGCTAAAACAATCCGGATTATCAGAAAAAATCCGCTCAAAAACCGGTCTGGTGATCGACGCTTATTTTTCCGGATCGAAGATCCGGTGGATACTGGATAATGTGCCAGGGGCGAGAAAAAAAGCAATGGAAGGCCGGTTGGTGTTCGGTACGGTAGATTCCTGGCTGATCTGGAAGTTTACCCGTGGTGTAGTGCATGCAACTGATATTACAAATGCTTCGCGCACCATGTTATTTAATATCCGGGAGCAAAAATGGGACGAAGAACTACTTCAGATATTCGACATTCCCAAAACCATGTTGCCCAAAGTCAGGGAGTCCAGTGAAATCTATGGAGAAACGGACAGCAGTATTTTTTCTGAAAAAATTCCTATTGCGGGTGTAGCAGGCGATCAGCATGCTGCTTTATTCGGACAAATGTGTCTTGAAAAAGGGATGGTAAAAAATACCTACGGTACGGGATGTTTTATGTTGATGAATATCGGCGATCAATTTGTAGAATCAAAAAATAATCTTCTTACAACCGTTGCCTGGAAAATAAACGGGACTGTCCAATACGCATTTGAAGGAAGCATTTTTATTGCGGGAGCGGTTGTGCAATGGTTACGGGACGGCCTGGGGATCATCCGCAGTTCTTCTGAAATAGAGGCGCTAGCCATGAAGGTAGAAAACACAAACGGTGTTTCGTTCGTGCCCGCTTTTGCGGGACTCGGGGCGCCTTACTGGAACCCCGATGCAAGAGGAACGATAGTTGGCATTAGCCGGGGAACACAGGCAGCCCATATAGCGCGCGCGGCGGTTGAATCCATTGCGTATCAAACGATGGACGTATTAAAAGCAATGGAAGCTGATGCCGGTATTTCAATAAAAGAATTAAGAGTGGACGGAGGCGCCACGGCGAATAATCTGCTTATGCAATTTCAGGCAGATCTCCTGAACTGTAAAGTGATCCGGCCACAGATTACGGAAACGACGGCGCTGGGCGCGGCTTACCTGGCCGGACTGGCTGTTGGATTCTGGAAGGACACTGCAGAAATTGCCAGGTGGTGGACTTCAGAAAAAGAATTTCTTCCCTCCATCTCATCAGTTGCCATGCAGGCTGGTATTGACGCATGGAAACAGGCGGTATATACTGCGCAGGTATGGAGTAAAAAATAAAATCAAATATATGACGGCCTTTATTGCAGAATTAATTGGCACCGGCACCCTTGTTTTGCTGGGCAACGGTGTAGTCGCAAACGTGGTATTGACAGATACCAAGGGCCGAAACGGCGGATGGATCGTTATTACCACAGGTTGGGCGCTGGCCGTTTATTCAGGCGTCGTAATTGCCACACCATATAGTGGAGCACATCTGAACCCTGCAGTTACTATCGCTATGGCTGTTGCGGGAAAATTGGCCTGGTCTTCCGTTCTTCCCTATGTCATTGCACAATTACTGGGTGCGATGATCGGCGCATCCCTGGTTTGGCTGATGTATCGCGATCACTTCAACCGCACAACCGATCCGGGTTTACAACTTGCCGCTTTTTCAACTGAACCCGCAATCCGTGATTATTTATCTAATCTCACCAGCGAATTGATCGGAACTTTCGTTCTGGTATTTACGGTTTTTTTTATTACGGGTGCGGAAATCACAGAAAGCAAAACCCATATTGGTTTAGGATCCATCGGTGCGCTTCCCGTTGCTCTTTTGGTATGGTCCATCGGGTTGTCGCTGGGTGGCACCACAGGCTATGCGATCAATCCGGCCAGGGATTTCGGTCCCCGCATTATGCATTTCCTTCTTCCCATGAAAAATAAGGGAAAAAGTGACTGGGAGTATTCCTGGGTTCCGGTGTTAGGCCCGGTTCTGGGCGGGCTGCTGGCAGCAGGGGTCTATATGGGATTTAATTAAAGGGTTAACCCATACCGTCTGACCTTTCAAAACGCAGTTTAACCGTTAGCCAAGTAACTTACCATCGGGGTAAGGCAAAAACTTATCTTAATACTATTGCATCACTAACAAAACCGTTAAAATATGTTCAAGCCAACTGCTATCCGATTGGGATTTTCTTTATGTATAATTTTTACTGGATTTTTGGTACAGGCACAGCAAACCTGGCTACCTCGGGAGCCGAGCCCTGCCGCTTCAGTTGAGCAAACCGTTGGTATCTCCAAAGTCACCGTCAATTATTCCCGTCCCTCAATAAAAGGCAGGGAAATATGGGGTAATCTGGTTCCTTATGGATGGAACGTACAGGGTTTCGGCGCTGGCAATAGCGCGCCGTGGAGAGCCGGGGCAAACGAAAATACCGTGCTTCATTTATCTCATCCGGCAACTATCCAGGGAACTTTGGTACCGGCAGGAAATTATGGTTTATTCTTTGTGATTAATAAGGACAATTCGGGAGAAGTGATTCTTTCAAAGGATTACAAGTCCTGGGGAAGCTTTTTCTATGACCCCAAACAGGACCAGATGCGGGCCAAAATAACCGTACGGGATGTTCCCTTTTCAACGGAAAGACTGGATTATTCCTTTGACAGTGTGAGTAAAAATATGGCTGAGCTGGATTTGAACTGGGCGAAAAAACAATTTCCCGTGAAGATGGAATTTGCGGTAGACGAAATCGTTATGGATAATGCCACAGAATTGTTAAAGGGAGAAACCGCATTTACACCCGGAAATCTGAATGCTGCTGCTGCTTATGCTTTGCAAAATAATATTGATACGGCTCAGGCGATGAAATGGATAAACCGTTCAATTGCCAATGCCCCGACGTATAATAATTTGAGAATTAGGGCAGCGCTTCTTAAAAAAGGCGGAGATAGTTTGGCTTCTGAAAAAATTATGAAAACAGCTATGCCACTGGCTACTGAAGGCGAGTTGAATGCTTATGGATATCAAATGTTGGGCGAGAATAAATTCCCGCAGGCAATCGATGCAATGAAACTTATGGTTCAAAAATTTCCGGAAAGCGCGAACGCCTGGGATAGTTTGGGAGAAGCGTATGCTCTTTCGGGAGACAAGAAGAATGCCATTACAAGCTTTAAAAAATCACTGAGTATGAATCCGCCGGCGCCAACCAAGGCCAATTCTGAAAAATATATGAAACAGTTGGGGGCTATGTAACCGGAAGGGGTGGAAGGAAAATGTTAAGAGAGGAAAAAGGAAAGATCTTTAACCGGATCTTTCCTTTTATTTTTTGTTGTATGCATGCATACTATTCAGCATTTTCTTTCTTTTCCCTCTGATAAATCTGCCAGCCATTTGTTCCTTCAGATTTCAATACGATGATCTGATCGGCGTTTTCGAGGGTTGCGTAGTATTCGGTACCTGATTCGGTCTGGATTTCAAACAGATCGCTGATCCAAAAACTGCTGGTTATTTTTTTCAGTGAAGTCAAAATTTCGGGGGGCAGCTTATCGGAACTGATAAAACGGGTAACGGCGATTAATTCTCCGCTGTTATTGAAATAAGCGAACAACACTTTTTCATTTACGGTGAACTGCGCCTTTACAAAATTGGACCCGTTTTCCCATTTGATATCGCGGGCATTGGAAAACTGTTTGTTGAAAGAACTAACTACATTTTTACTGATTGCTGGGGCATCTGCGGCAAAGCTGAAAGCAGTAAAACTTACCAGTACGATGCTTAAAAGCAGGATTCTCTTTTTCATTTTTTGTTTTTTAGATGGTTTGTTTTTCTTAATTGACAATACAAAGATAAGGGTTTAATTATGTACTATGCAATATATAGTAGTATGAATGGCATAATAATATGTATAAACGGTGAAATAGGCTGGATGAGCGTCATTTTTATAGAATCTTCGGAGATAAGACGATGCATGAAAGAGCTTTGTTACCTTTAATCCAAAGATTATTTTTATGACAACCAGGACATTTAAACTGCTGATAACCATATTAATACCATGCTTTTTGCGAGGCCAGGGACCCGATACCACCTATGCTGACCGCCTCGGATTTCCAAAAGGGGCAAGGGTCCTGATCCTCCATGTGGACGACGCCGGGATGAGTTTCGATTCAAATAAAGGAGCAGAAAATGCACTGACCAAGGGTGTTTCAACCTCTGTCAGTGTCATGATGACCTGTTCCTGGGTCCCCGGATTTGTTCATTTTTTAAAATCCCATCCGGAAATAGATGCTGGTCTGCATCTGACGCTCACCTCAGAATGGACCGCCTATCGCTGGGGTCCTTTATCCGGTAAGAAAAATGCTCCCGGACTGGTTGACGGGGAAGGTGATCTGTGGCTGAGTGTAGCGGAAGTGGTAAAACACGCGAGTGCGGATGAAGTGGAAATGGAAATGGAAGCACAACTGGACAGAGCAAGGGTTATGGGTTTTGAACCTACACATCTGGATACTCATATGGGAACCGTATATGGTTCGCCGGCATTCCTTCAACGCTATGTTAAGCTGGGTATTAAAAATCATATACCGGTGATGCTGCCGGGAGGAGCCGATGAACTGATAAAAGCCCAGGACAATTTATCAGATATTTTGCTGACTCAATTGCGCATGCTTGGTAAACAACTTTGGAATGCCGGGCTTCCGGTATTGGATGATCTTCATAATACCAGTTACGACTGGGTCATTCCGTCCGATATCGTGTCGGACGACAAAAAGCTCGATGCATATAAAACAGACAAATATATTGAAGCCTTAAAAACAATCCGGCCAGGGCTCACCATGATGATCATGCATTGCACTGACGCCGGGCCTGAATTTAAATATATCAGTGATAGTGGACCGACCCGGAGAGGAGACATGCTCGCGATGATGAACCCGGCATTTAAAAAAGCATTAACAGATCAGGGAATTATCCTGACAACCTGGAGGGAAGTAAAACAAAGAAGAGACAGACTTCACTAATTGTCAATTGTTAATTGTCGACGCTGAAATGCAGATGGTAAAGAAATATTATCAGCAAGTACTGTTTATCTTTCCCCGTTAACAATTAACAATTAACAATTGACAATTAGTTAGTGGAGCTTGATAATCGCAAAACCGGTCTGCTGACTATTTAAATAGGGGACCGCGATTTCGTCAGCAGAAAAACGGTGCGACTGTTGAAAGTTCAGCATCCTGTTCATTTTCCAGAAAATAAGGGCGTCATCGGTTGCCTGACCATGCATGTTCAATGTCGTTGTGGTCGCCAGCGGATCTGCAAATCCTTCAAGACTGTTATAGATGATATAGAGTTTGTTTTTTGCCGGTATCAGCAGATAGGAAAGGTCCGGATTATTTGATTCCGCGTGTTGTTCTATATCCAGGACGGCACTCCAGGTGCTGTCTTTTGACAGGGCAGGGAAATAAAAAAGATTCAGATCGCCCCGGTTTCGAACAGCAGGAATCGGGCTCAATCCGCGGTTCAGCGTGTACCCCTGTCTTGTCTGTTCCTTGCTCATATTCGATTCCGAATAGTTTGCCAGCAGATAGGCCGTTTCCCAATCATTAACAAAAGGGACAGGGGGTTTATTTAATTCGATGGGAGACCCATATTCTTTCAACAACATATAACCGGCTTGCGGAACAGCAATAAAACTTTCATGACTCAGGTTTTTGCTGCGAACATCGCGAACCTGCGTATTAAAGCGATAGGAAGAATCAAAATCGAATCTTCCCTGCCTCATGGAATAATTGCAGATCTGCACATTTTTAAATGAAGTGTTCGAATAGCCAGATAACAGGCCCACACTCATTTCCTCCCGGTCGTTGTCAATGGACATCGCGATATCTTCCATTTTGTAATATGCAGAAATTGGAATTTCCCTGAAATAATAATCACTGCCATTGGCACAGGCATGGAAAAGAGAAAAGTTCCGGCTGATCCGGGAAGGAGATGCCATCAGCCATTCTCCATTATTCGCCAGTTTAATGGGCAGGTTGTCAAAACTTTCTGCCGGAAAACCAATCTCTTCTTCCTGAATACAGGGAAGCGAGAAAAGTTTATGGGAAATCACCTGATGATATATGGGATTCCAGTCGGAGTCAAATAAAAGTGCGTGCACGCGCGTAAATTCTTCATCCGTATTTTCAAACGCGACCAATAGAATTTTGGAATGATCCTCGGATCTGACCAGCAGGAAACCCGAAGGGCCGGCTGAAAAGGGGAGACTGTCAATCAGCCGTGTCTGCCTGTCAATATTTTCATTCACACTGAAGCGGCTGCAGGTAATTCTCGTTTTGCGGCCGGTCCGGGTAAGAATTACCTGATCCAACCCCTTTTTATCCGTTACCAGCCACTGTTTCAGGGCGCCCTGTCCATTTGCTGCCGGTATTTCTTTCAACAGATTCAGTTTTGCGTCCAGCAAACCAAAACTTTGAATTTCGTATAGGGCTGCAGCCCGCCGGTCATATGATTTCTGTTTCCGTAATTTTTCTACCCAGTAAAAATTTTCTGATTTCCCAATCACCCGGATATGTGTGCCGGAGCGGGCATTCAATGATTCGGAATAAATTACATGCTGGGCAGTTAGTCTGCCAGGAAGCCATAATAAAAGGCCGATACCATATGGAATTATCCAGCGCACGATTCGATTCCCTTACAAGGTAAGATTTTAAACAACTGCAGACTAAAGACCTTTTTCAGCGTTGAATTGCAGGGAACCGCCCCGGGGAATGGATAGGGATTTCCAGTCGCTGTCACAAACCATTTTACCGATAAAAACGATTTGTCCGACGTGATAAGCATAATGTGTCAACTGCCTGTTGACCGCTTCCATTACCGAATGCTCTTCGTTTCGGATCAGTATTTTTTTGGAAACATCTGCCGCTGACAAATCGTTCAACGCGTTGAAAAGGCAATCCCATCCTTCATTCCAACGGGCCATGAGCTGATCCCGGTTTAGCCGTCCGGGTTCGAATTCTGCGTCGCGGTTTCTCCATTGTTTTTCACCATCGCTGGTCAAAAAATCGGTGAAGCGGGAAAGCATATTCCCAACCAGGTGTTTCACAATGGTTTCCATACTGTTTGTCTCCGGATTGAACTGCCAGGAAATTTTTTCATCAGGCACCTGTTCCATGGCTTTTTCCCCGAGCGTTTTGTATTGGGTGAATTGTTTTTTTGCACTAGCGAGGTAATTGTTTTCTATCATAGCATGCAAAGGTAGATTTTGAAATTTGATCCGCCTAAGGCGGATGGAAATTTGGAAATATTTTCACTCCCGTACCAGTTAAAGTTTATTTTCTTAAGTTTATATACGATTATTTCGAATCCCGATTCAAAGTAGAATAAACAACCGCCTGTTGTATGAAAAAAACCGCTAAATACAGTTGGGGTATTTTTTTCATCTCTTTTTCTACGTTATTGTATGAGTTATCGTTAACCCGGGTTTATTCTGTCACACTTTGGTACCATTTTGGATTTCTCATCATATCTACGGCTTTGTTGGGTTTTGGTGTTTCAGGGATAGTTCTTTTATTGTGGAAAAAATTAAGAGTGGATTATGATCTGGATAAATCATTGGGCTGGTTAGCTATTATGCTGTCTTTTTCTATCGTGATATGTTTCTGGGTTCAGCAACTTATTCCTTTCGATCCGTTTAATTTGTATGCAGAGAAAATGCAACTCCTATATATGCCAGTGACATATATACTAGTATCTGTACCGTTTTTTTTTGCCGGCCTTGCACTCTCTCTGTTATTCAGTCGTTTTCCAACACAAATTAACCGGTTGTATGCTTTCGACCTGGCCGGTGCGGCCCTGGGTTGTTTATCAGTTATACTGTTTATGTCCATTTTCGGAGGTGGGGGATGTGTTGTGCTGGCGGCTGCTTTCGCAGCTTTTGCTGCTTTGATTTTAACCTGGAAGTCCCAAAAAATGCTGTCATGGATTGCCGTTGCTTTTGTTCTTTTGAATGTTTTTATATCCATACACGCAGACCAGATCATTCCTTTACGCATCACGGCAAATAAATCGTTGTCAGCATCAAAAAATAAACCCGTATTCACGAGATGGAATACCTTTTCACGGGTTGACCTGTATATTGATTCAAGCAGCTGGAGGCCGGATAAAAAAAGCGTTGTATTTGCCATTGACCAGGGAACAGCCATGACAGGTTTAGGATTTGATTTGAAACCGGATGTAAAAACAACCCTGAAAGAGTTTAGTGATGATGCAAATTACGGATCCTGCATCGCATACCTGGCTGTCAAAAAACCCTCCATTCTTATTATTGGGAGTGGTTGCGGTACACAGGTTCTGGATGCCCTGCACCACGGGGCTAAAAAAATTACGGCTGTTGATATCAATCCGATCATCAATGAAGAGGTAAAACAGAATCCATACTGGTCGGACCTGTTTCATCAACCCGAAGTGGAGCTGGTAACGGATGAGGGAAGAAATTACGTTCGGACATCCAAAGAAAAATATGACGCGATCGTTTCCGTGCACACCATCAGTAATGCGGCCGTTGCTTCCGGATCGCTTAGTCTGGCTGAAAATTATGTTTTGACGAGGGAAGCTTTTTCAGATTATTTTGATCATCTGACGGATAGCGGAATTATTTATTTTACCCGGCCCGAATTTCAGCTTCCCAGATTATTTGCAACCGGAAGGGAGGTTTTGCAGGAAAAAGCAATAACGGAAGCCGCTGGTCATTTTTTTGCGTATACTTTTCCGGTTTCCCGGTCAATGACAGAGGCGGGAAGGAAGTCATTTTATTCAATTTTTATGATGAGCAAATCGCCTTTCACCGAGAGTCAGGTGAATGGCATGCATGCCTTTATTGATTTATCTAAATCCGATTCCGCGATTATTCTATATGATCCGTTTATTCATCAGCAGAATATCTACGATTCTGTTTTAACATTTGCGAATTTGAAGAATTTATATACTATGTTGCCATATGAGGTGGCGCCTGCAACGGATAATAAGCCATTTTTTAACCACCATAGCAGATGGTCTTCGCTGAATCTGGCATCATTTAAAGATATTTTTTCACAAAAAAAAATGGGCCGCATGGCTCTCGAGGATAAGCCGGTTGCGGAAGTCAGCCTGATTGTTTTGTTTATTCAGGTATTGATTATTTCCGGAATATTTATCTTGTTGCCTTTATGGAAGTATTCAAATTCAGGCCTGAGAATTAGAAACACATTACCGTGGCTGGTTTATTTTTCAGGACTTGGTTGCGGATTTATAATGATTGAACTGGTGATGATACAACTTTTTGGATTGTTGCTTGGAGAACCGGTATACACTTTTGCGATTGTGCTCACCTCGATACTCTTATTTACCGGTTTTGGCGCTTATTTATCCGGGCGGTATGCGATGCAGGCCAAACGTCTGATTCAGACATCGGTCTTTCTCCTGGCTTGTTTATTATTGACCTACAGTTTTTTCCTGACACCGGTTTTGCGCTATGCCATTGGCCTTCCCATGTGGGGCAGGATCGTTTTGACTATCAGTTTGATTTTACCGTTAGGCATACTACTTGGCATTCCGTTTCCTTCAGGCATTCAGCTCGTGAATAAACAGAAGCCTTCATTCATTTCCTGGGCCTGGGGTATAAATGGATTTTTTACCGTTATCGGATCCGTTGTATCACTGATTTTAAGCATGATGATCGGCTTTCAGGCGGTATTGTGGCTGGCTATTGTCATTTATTTATTAAGTATGATAAGCATAAGGAATACGAATTTGAAGATTTGAAGATTTGGAAATAGGGGTGTAATTCGAAATAGAAAAAAAGCAGGTTCCGGCATCCAAATTTTATTTCCAAATCTTCAAATTTTCAAATTCGTATCCTGCTCTTCTTTATAAATTTATCCCGATGCGTGGAGCCCCATTTATATAAAGCATCAACCACCGGCTGGAGGGACTTGCCATGGCTGGTCAATTCGTATTCAACGCTGACCGGTAAACTGTCATAAACCGTCCGTTTCACCAGGCCATGTAATTCGAGGTCCTTTAATTCCTTCGAAAGCATTCGGGTCGTTATGCCACTGACCTGCCGGTGTAATTCCCTGAAGCGGTAGTTACCCTGACTGAGGGCAACGATGATTGGAATCTTCCATTTTCCACTTAACACTTCCAGGGCGTCCCGTACAGGAAGCAGTCTGGATTGACATTCTGTGTGATTTAAGTTCATTGGTTCCCTTGAGTATACTGGTATACAATTGTATACTGATAACAAATATATACCAAATTGGGAATTAATTTTACAATTCAATTAAAATTTATGAAATATAAAAAATGGGGTTATTGGACACTGACCGTGATTTTCGCCGGAATGATGTTGTTTAGCAGTGGATTATACCTGAGTCATCAGCCAGCCATCGTGCAGGCTTTTCATGCACTGGGTTATCCGGAGTATGTATTGAATCTGCTGGGCACGGCCAAGATCATTGGTGTGATAGCTATCCTGCAAACCCGGTTTTCCGTTCTGAAAGAATGGGCCTATGCCGGTTTTACAATTAATCTGGTTGCTGCATCCTGGTCGCATCTTGCCGTTGGTCAGGCTGTAACCGCACCCATTGTTCTCTTTCTGTTTTTAGCCGGGTCTTACATTTTAAGGAGTCAGCTGAGTGGTTCAGTAAAAGAGGGAGGTGCGAACCTGGTTCACAAATTGGCTTAATCAGATACGGACTATGAATTATTGATTATGAATTATGGAATCCGCAGCTCAAACCATAACTCCCGACTGAATCAAGCGTAGATTATCGGCTAAGGATTCACAAATCATTATCCATAATCAATAATCAATAATTCCTTAGTTCACAACAGGCCGAGCATTAAGCTAAAAAAAGGGATTAACATTGAAAAAACGCGCCCTTCCGGAAATTGTATATAATTTTGCGCCACTATCTCCGGAATGACCAATCGATTTTCATACAGATTTCTTTTACTCAAGCTCATCTTTCCACTGATTTATGCGGGATTTTTTGTTGTCCAGCTATTTATCAATTTCGACACCACCCTTACCCGCTTATCCGACCGATATCAGGTCATACAACACCAGAATCAGTTTAATTATACTGTTGCGTTTGAAAAGGCTAAGAATAATAAGCCGGTAAAAACTAAATTCAGGCTCAATAAAAGTTTTCAACCGGCCGTCTTCGCATCGCTGGGTGACATTCATTTCGCAGCCCCTGTCCGCCGTATTTCAAGACAACGGGCTTCCTGCCTCAATCCATTCATTGCAAATCCACTGCTGAATACTCGCTTATTGCGTGGCCCTCCTTTTGTTGTCTGATAGGATTCCAGCCAACAAAATTATCTACTCAATTATTGGCAATGCATACTTTTTCCGGCGGAAATCATTTCCGCTTCTTTTTAGTTGGCCTATTGATTCCAATATCAGGCATCTTCGGACAGAAACCATATTCTCTTTCCGATCTGACAGATAGTGCCCTTCGCAACCTGCCTCTCTTATTGGAAAAAAAAGCACTGGTAAGTAGCCGTCAGTCGGCTGTTACTGACGAAAAGCACCGGTATATTCCATTTTTGCGGGCCAATGCCCAGGTTAATCTAGGCTCTGATAATTCGTTGCCCGGAACTTATTTCCCAATGGGGATCATTCCTTCTACTTCCTCCGGAATAAGCCCGGAAAATAATGGTCAGTCTGCCATGGGTAGCCTGGCAGTACTATATGGTGAATACACATTATTCGATTTTGGCTATCGGAAAGCCAGTATTCAGTCTGCCATTTCGAATGTCGATCTGGAATCTGCGGATCTGGATCGTCTGCGCTACCAGGTGAAAGCGGATGTCACCAGACTGTATTTAGGTTTTTTGAAAAAACAAATGCAACTCGAGATCGAAGGGCAGAACAGGCAACGATATGAAAAAATATTTTCTGTTATACAGGCGCTTACGAAAAGCGGCCTCCGCCCCGGATCGGATTCTTCGCTGGCCAAAGCGGAACTATCAAAATCCATTACGGGATTTAACCAGGTGCTGGGTTCTTTAGAAGGAATCCGTGAGCAGTTGTCATATTATACCGCCATACCCGCCGATCATTTGCAGGTGGATACCATTTCAATCAGAAATCCGGTTTCAGCGCGGCCCATATTTTTGGATTCCAACTTGAAAGAGACTAATCCATTGATTGCGTATTATGCTTATGTCAATAAAGTATACGCAAGTGATGAGCAGCAGATTGCTAAAAGTTTCCAGCCATCCGTTTCACTGATCGCTAGCACGTGGACAAGGGCTTCGAGCATCACGGCCGAGGGTGAATATAAATCTCTGGGCACCGGACTGGGCGTTCAGCGGTATAATTACTTAGCCGGGATTTCAATTCAATATGATTTGTTTAATGGAATTCATAAAAGGGACAAACTGGAAACGATACATTTCCAGCAAAAGGCCGGAATCTATCAGCTGCAGCAACAGGAACTTGCGCTACAATCGGCCGCTAACCAGGCCGATCTGTCCATTCATACAGCGGAATCAAATCTGCTGGAATTGCCCGTTCAGATAGGATCAGCGCAGGATGTATACAATCAAAAGATAGCCCAGTATAAAGCCGGCCTGATCAGTCTGGTTGATCTTACCAATGCCGCATTTGTTTTGTACAGGTCGCTGAATGATTATACTGAAACGATAACGGACTGGTATCTCGCTCATCTTGATAAGGCCATAGCGGTAGGTTCGCTGGACCGGTTCATTCAAAATATTAAATAATTCATTATGGTAAGAGCAGCATTAAAAAGGCCGGTCACCGTATTGGTTTTGTTTATGGGTCTTCTGTTGTTTTCCATTGTGGCTTTGCGAACGATACCCATCGATATATTTCCTAAACTGAACGCACCTACTATTTATGTGATCGAGCAATATGGGGGCATGTCCGCTACACAGATGGAAGGTTTTTTTGCAACCCGGATGCAGGACCAGTTCTTATACATTAATGGAATCAGAAATGTAGAAAGTAAAAATATTCAGGGACTTTCTCTTATAAAACTGAGTTTTTATGAAAATACGGATATGGCGGAAGCGTCGGCTCAGGTAGCACTCCAGGTAAACCGGGTGACGGCTTTCTTCCCGCCCGGCGCTCTGCCTCCGCAGGTAATCCGTTTTGACGCCTCTTCTCTTCCCATCGGGGAACTCGTTTTCAGCAGCAAAACAAAATCACTGAATGAGATTTTTGATCTGGCGTTAACCCGTGTACGGCCTTTGTTTGCGACGGTTCCCGGCATGTCCAGCGCGCCGCCTTTCGGTTCTAATTCCAGAACCGTTGTGATCAATATTACACCGGAAAAATTACGAGCCTACAATCTCTCGGCCGATGAAGTAGTGGAAGCGATCGTCAAGAATAATATCATCACCCCGTCCGGAAACGTTCGCATTGACAGCACAATGTTTATCAGTTCCATCAATTCTCTGGAAAGTAAGGTTGAACAATTCGAAGACATTCCGATCAAGAGCAATGGCGTAGGAGTTGTATTTGTTCGTGATGTTGCTCGTGTGGCAGATGCTTCAGATATAACAGTGGATTATGCCCTGGTGAATGGGAAACGTTCCGTGTATATTCCGGTTGTCAAAACTGCGGATGCATCCACCTGGGATGTTGTGCAGATACTCCGGCAGCGCCTCCCGGAAATGAAGAGCCTGTTGCCGGAAGACGTGAATATCAGTTATGAGTTCGATCAATCGGTATTTGTAATCAATGCAGCCAAGAGCCTGATGACGGAAGGAATACTTGGCGCGATTCTGACCGGCCTGATGGTCTTGCTCTTTCTCCGGGACCTGCGAAGCAGCCTGGTTGTAATTATCACCATACCGGTGTCCGTTATGAGTGCGGTGTTTTTTTTAAAGCTTAGCGGGCAGACTATTAACATTATGACCCTGAGCGGACTGGCTCTGGCCATCGGCGTGCTGGTTGACCAGGCTACCGTAACGATTGAAAATATTCATCAGCACCTAGAAATGGGCAAGAATAAAAAACAGGCTGTGCTCGATGCCTGTTCTGAAATTTCTTTTCCACTCCTGCTTATCCTGCTTTGCATACTGGCTGTATTTGCACCTGCCTTCGTAATGACCGGCGTTCCGCGTGCCATGTTTCTGCCGCTTTCCCTTTCCATTGCATTTGCCATGATGGTTTCATTCATTGCCGCCCAGACCCTGGTCCCTGTTATTTCCATCTGGTTACTCAGGGCGGAGCGTTTTCAATATCATCAAACGGGTTTGCATGCGCATGCGGGTCTTGCCATGGACCGGCAGGAAATTAAAGAAATAGACCTGCATGGGGAGCGGGAAAAAGACCATCCCGAAAACAACGGATATTTTCAGCGCCTCAAGAACGGTCTATTGGTCCGGCTCGAACGCTGGATGCCCGCGAGAAAATGGATCGTTTCATTTTATTTGCTGATTATAACCGCACTTGCCCTTACTTGTTTTATTTTCATTGGAAAGGATCTTCTTCCCAAAACCAATACGGGCCAGCTGCAGCTGCGCATCCGGGAACCCGACGGAACAAGACTGGAAATAACGGAAACGGATACACGAAAAATTTTGCACCTGATTGATTCAACCGTTCAGGGAAATATCGCCATCTCTTCCGCCTATGTGGGCCTGGTGCCCAGTAATTTCGGAACCAGCAACCTCTATATTTTCACGAGTGGGACGCATGAGTCTATTATTCAGCTCAACCTGCGGGAAGAATATAAAATCAATGTCGAATCCCTGAAGGAAAAAATCAGGAACCTGATTGCCACTCAGTATCCGCATATCCGTCTCTCTTTTGAACCCATTGAACTCACAGAAAAGATTATGTCGCAGGGAGCCTCCACCCCCATTGAAGTTCGCGTTGCGGGAAAGAACATGGAAGATATCATGCGGTATGGAAAAGAATTGTCGGAAAGACTTCGCACCATTCCTTTTCTGAGGGACGTACAGATTGCGCAACCCTTGCATTTGCCGACCATCCAGATTTCAATCGACCGGAATAAACTGTCGTTGATGGGTTTGTCATTGGATGACGTATCTAAAAGTATGGTTGACGTTACTTCTTCCAGCCGCTATACCAATAAAAACCTTTGGCTGGATGATAAAACATCCTATACCTATCAAACTCAGGTACAGGTTCCGGAATATAATATGAATTCATTTGAGGAATTGAATTCTGTTCCGCTGGTAAAAGGTCAGACGCGACCGGTATTGGGAGACGTTGCGAACTTGTCGGTTGAAGATCTTCCGGGGGAATATGACCGGAGTGGTCCGCGCAGGTTCATCTCAATCAGCGCCAATTTGTACCATACCGATCTGGGAAGCGCAACCCGGGCCGTGCAAAAGGAAATTAACGCCATGGGAAAACCCCCAGTGGGCCTGGTACCGGAAATCAGGGGCATGTCCTCTCTGTTAACAGAAACGCTGAATTCCTTGCAATCGGGATTACTTGCAGCCATTATTGTTATCCTTCTTTTACTGGCCGCCAGTTATCAGTCGTTCGGACTTTCAATCTGCGTTTTAAGTACGGTACCTGCAGTTTTACTTGGATCTCTGACCATGCTTCTTATAACCGGCGCCACGTTGAATTTACAGTCCTATATGGGCATCATCATGAGCATTGGTGTTTCTGTTGCCAACGCAATCCTGATCGTAACCAACGCGGAATCGTTGAGGCTTCAATATAAAGATCCTTTTCGTGCAGCGGTAGTCAGTGCGGGCGTCAGACTGCGTCCCATCCTCATGACCAGTCTCGCGATGATTGCGGGTATGATCCCCATGGCCAGCGGGCTGGGAGATGCCGGCGACCAGTCCGCTCCGTTGGGCCGCGCAGTGATTGGAGGACTCATTTTTTCCACCCTGGCTTCGCTTTGTATCGTGCCGCTTGCATACGGATGGATACAACAAAAAAAATCTTTCAACACCGTTTCCTTATTGCCCGGAAATGAAAACGCACAAATAAACTAAAATGAAATACGTTTTACTGATTTACTGTCTGTATTTTTTTTCTGCCTGTTCTTCGGGGGGAAATAAAAAATCGGTCGATGCAGACATTAAAAATCTGGTGCCTTCCTATACACTGGCCCCGGTGGAAAAATCAGGTGTGGCCACGCTGATCAAATTGCCTGCCCAACTATCTGCCTACCTGGAGGTGAGCATTTTTCCTAAAGTAAACGGCTATGTGAAGCAGATCTATGTGGATATCGGGTCGGAGGTGAAAACAGGTCAGCTGCTCATGTTGCTGGAAGCGCCAGAATCCGGACAGGCTACCCTGCAGGCACGGGAAAAATATGAGCAGGCAAGAGCAGGATACCTGATTGATAAGGAAAATTATGCGCGTTTATCGGAAGCTTCAGTTACAGCCGGCGCTGTTTCACCGCTCGATCTTTCATCGGCCCGTTCCAGGATGCAAGCCGACAGCGCGTTGGCCAATGCAGAAAAAACAAACTGGCAGATGCAGCAGACCTTACAGGATTATCTCCGGGTGACGGCTCCCTTTGGCGGAGTCATCACGGAAAGAAATGTATCTCCGGGCGTTTTGGTAAATGCAGAATCCAAGGATCGGCCCATGCTGGAATTAAAGGAAATAAACCGTTTGCGCCTAAAGGTCGATGTTCCCGAAGCGATGGCGGGCTCATTTAAAACAAAGGATACCATTTCATTTTTTACCAGCGCATTTCCCGGAAAAAGAATGATCGGAAAGATCAGCCGGCAGTCCATGAATGTAAATGCGCAGTACCGTACGGAAAGAATGGAAATAGATGTTGACAATAAGGACAGGATTTTGCAGCCGGGGATGTATGCGGACGTCGTATTATATTCATCCGGCAGCAACAATGCCCTTTCCGTTCCCCGCTCAGCTCTCGTGATTTCTACGGTAGGAAAATATGTAATCGCGGTAAGAAATGGACGAAATATAAAAATAAACGTACTGACGGGAAACGAAACAAAGGATAGGATTGAAATTTTCGGCCCGATAGAGGCAGGTGAAAAAGTGATTTTGAATGCGAATGACGAAATTCCCACTTATTAAGCTTAAAGCTTAAAGCGCAAAGCCTAAAACAGCTGATTTCGTGGTTGTTGATCGTTAATCGTTTATCGTTTATCGTTTATCGTGTATCGAGGGTGTTATCGATAAACGATACTCGATACACAAAAAAAGCGTTAGGCGTTAGGCGTTAAGCGTTATGCGTTAAGCGTTATGCGTTAAGCGTTATACGTTAAGCGTTTCTGGTACAAAATTTGACCTAAAAGAGAGATCCAATTTCTACTGTATGAAAAGCAAAATTCGTATAATTACTACTGTATTTTTACTGGGCTTTTTCGCCTGTTCAAAAAAAGATACGGATCCCGGTACACAACCTCCCATTGGCAAAGATTCAACAACCGAACCGGCTCCGATTGTAACAGCGTGTACGGGCCACTCATCAGATATTTTAAGCATGACCATTTTCCCGGCAGACAATGCCTGGAATCAGGATGTTTCCGCACTTGCTGTAGTTACAAACAGCAGCCAGATTTTATCTTCTTATTCTACTGCAGGTGTAAAAGCGGATTTTGGAAGTGGATTATGGGATGATGCTCCGATCGGTATTCCTTTTGTTGTTGTTTGCGGAAGCCAGCAAAAAGTTCCCGTAGTATTCCGGTCAAACGGATATGACGGCAATTACGGAGATGAAAGTGATCCCGGTCCTTACCCGGTTCCCCTGAACGCGCCCATCGAAGGAAATGGTCAGGGTGACGCGCATGTTTTGGTCGTGGATAAGGACAATGATATTTTGTATGAACTATACAACGCGAGTGTGAACGGAGATCATTGGGAAGCATCATCAGGAGCTGTCTTTAATCTCGCTTCCGATCAGCTGAGGACTAATGGATGGACCTCTGCAGATGCGGCCGGTCTTCCTATTTTCCCCGGACTCGTAAAATATGATGAAGTGGCAAGCGGCGTTATTCACCATGCCATTCGATTTACTCTCAATTCTTCTAACGTAAAGCCGGCTTATATTTCACCGGCAACACATAAAGTAAATAGCAGCGGGGGTTCGAATTCACTTCCCTTCGGAGGGAAGATCCGCCTGAAGGCAAATTATGATATCAGTGCATTTCCGGCAAATGACCAGGTCATTCTGAGGGCCCTTAAAAAATACGGATTGATACTCGCTGACATTGGAAGCAATATGTATATCAGCGGCGCACCCGATGAACGCTGGAATAATGATGAATTGCAGCAATTGGGAAAAGTGAAGGCCTCGGATTTTGAAGTGGTTATAGCAGATTAAAATTTTGTTTTTAAATAATCGCCAACCCGAAGCGCATTGGCCATGATGGTCAGTGATGGATTTACGGCGCCAATCGAAGGGAAAAAACTTCCATCCACCACATACAAATTTTCTATTTCGTGTGTCTTACAATTCGTATCCAGCACGGACGTTTTCGGGTCGTTCCCAAATCGCACGGTGCCAACCTGATGGGCAACACCGGCCAGTGGAATATCCTTGCTCAGGTAGATGGCGTGCGGAACTAATTCGTGTCCCGAATCGATCTCTCCCAAAATATTTTTCCAAACCTGAATGAGCCGCCGGAATCCTTCTGTATTATTTTCATTGTATTCGAGATGAATCTGGCCGTTGTTGACGGTAACGCGGTTATCCGGAACCGGTAGATCTTCAGATGTAAACCACCAGTCAATCGAATGCGAAGCCATTTCACTCAACATTTTACCCGGCGTAAAAAAGGGTGCGTCCGGGGAGATCTGGTCCTTGTCTGATTTTCCAAGCAATTGTACATGACCCATTGGGAATGAATAATCACTCGTTCCGAAATAGTAGTCGTTTACGGCCAGGGTCTTTTGAAATTTTGTCGGATTTGCCTTTGTGCTGATCCCCAGCATGGCAGCGCTCAGGTGTTTCATGAAATTTCTACCAACCTGTCCGCTGCGATTTGCCAGGCCATCCGGGTGTTTATCATTTGCGCTTTTTAAGAGTAATGCTGCTGAATTAATCGCTCCGCAGGCTACAACAATGAGGGATGCCTTAAACTGCAGCGGTTCATTTTTATGCGTTACTTCAATAAAATCAATTTCATTTCCGGTTGAAGTGGTGACCAGCCTTTCCACTTTTGCTTCCGTGAGCAGGGTTACATTAGAATTAGCCAGCGAGGGCCGCACACAATTGATATCGGCGTCACTTTTTGCGTGAAGCAGACAGGGAAAACCGTCACAGGTACTGCAACGGATGCATTCACTATGCAGTGGATCGCTTTCATTTAGTTTGATGCCGACGGGCATAAAAAAAGGATGGAGACCTTTGCCGACCAGTCCGTCATGTAACTCCTGTATGCGGGGTTCATGGCTTACCTGCGGATAGGGATATTCGCCTGAGCGGAACGGTTCGGTTGAATCGAGGCCCATCTTTCCGTGAACGCAATACAGTTTTTCAGCCTCCGTATAGTAGGGTTCGAAGTCCCTATACTTTAAGGGCCATTCTGGCGAGATGCCACCGGCGTGTTCCAGTTTCTCAAAATCCTTTTCCCGCAAACGAAAAAGAGCTGCCCCGTAAACCTTGGTATTTCCGCCCACCCAATATCCCGTGCCGGGATGCAAATCTTTGTTGCCGGTAGTTTTCCAAATTTCTTTTGTGTGATAACGTTCTTTCTGAAAAACTTCTATGCTTTCCCAGTTTTCCTTTTCCCTTGGAAGAAAACCACCCCGTTCAAGCACCAGGATCTTTTTACCGCTGTCTTTTAACCTGTGTAGTAATGTACCACCGCCCGCACCGGTTCCAATAATTATTATGTCATAAAATTCCATACACTCGTTTTTGCATTCATTATTCAAAGCAATTTGCTACTAATTTGAGGAATTACATTGTTTAACCGTTAAACCAGGGAAATAATTGATTCCAATATCGAATGCATTTATCTTTAGAATGGATAGACGAGTAAGGTCAGCGTTACCCCGCTCATTATTATTTTAACCAAAAAGACTGGGCATGAGGTTTGTAACCATTTTTTTTCTCCAGTCTGTTCTGCACTCCGCTTCGACCCAGGCGAAAGAAATAAATAAATTATTCGGCATTTTTACGATCGCAGCCGTATTACTCCTTCTGTTTGTAAGCTCCCTTATTATTTATATCTGTATCCGGTTCCGCGATAAACCTGGTAATCCGATACCCGTGCAAATTGGAAAAAATAATCGCATCGAATTACTGATGTTTCTGTTTCCTACTGTAATGATTGCAATTTTTCTTGTTTTGACCATCCGGACGATCAACCGGGTAATGAAACCCGCCCGGGGCCAGCCTGATGTAATTATTACGGGTCATCAGTGGTGGTGGGAAGTATATTATCCGGCAACAGGTGTTACCGCGGCCAATGAAATTCATTTACCCGTAAACAGGAACCTGTTGATAGAATTTCATTCAGCAGATGTTGTTCATGACTGGTGGGTTCCCGAGTTCGGAAATAAAATGGATGTGGTTCCCGGAAAGAATAATCATATCTGGTTGAATATCACGAATGCGGGAAATTATGTTGGCGCCTGTAGCGAATTCTGCGGTGCGGAGCATGCCTGGATGCGGATCAGGGTTTTTGCAGAAGAAGAACCAGCTTATCAAACCTGGCTCGATGCAAATAAAAAAACGGCCAGCATACCTTCCGATGAGCTCGCCATGAGAGGTATGATCTTGTTTCAGTCGGCCTCCTGCGGAAGCTGTCACCGCATTTCGGGCACATTCTCAAAAGCAAATATTGGACCCGATCTGTCCCATATTTTCAGCAGGACAACGATGTTAAGTGGTATGATGCCGATGAATGAAAAAAACCTGCATGCCTGGATCAGTGATCCGCAGCTCGTAAAACCGGATTCGAAAATGCCCGATTTTATTTTCAGCCGGGATTCCGTGAATGCTATTGTTCATTACTTAACGCAATTGAAATAGAAATGGACGAAACCATTCCAGCCCCGTTTCAAAACATGTTGCCTGCCAAAGTTTTAAACAGGGACCAGAAACTATTGCAATGGATATCTTCCGTTGACCACAAGCAAATCGGCATTATGTACCTGCTGCTTTCGCTTTTGTTTTTGGTGATTGGCGGTGGAGAGGCATTATTAATGCGCACCCAGCTGGCGATTCCCAATAATCATTTTTTATCTCCCGAAGCATACAACCAGATTTTTACCATGCACGGCACCACGATGGTTTTCCTGGTTGCCATGCCGGCGATCTTTGGTTTTGGAAATTATATGGTACCGCTGATGATCGGCGCCAATGATATGGCCTTCCCCAGGTTGAATGCTTTTAGTTTCTGGATCACTTTTTTTGGGGGCGGCTTACTCTATTTTAGTTTCCTGGCAGGCGGTGGACCGGACGCCGGTTGGTTTAATTATGCACCTTTAAATGAATACAATTATTCCAGCCGTCAGGGCATTGATTATTTCGCCATCGGTTTATTACTTTCCGGTATTGGCAGCGTGGGCGGATCCATCAATTTTATTGTCACCATCCTGAATTTCCGGGCAAAGGGTATGCGATTAAATCAGGTACCGCTTTTTGTATGGATGATATTTGTGAATTCGTTTCTGATACTGGCTGCCTTTCCCTGTCTGAATGCGGCCCTGGCCATGATTGAAATGGACAGACAGTTCCACGCGCATTTTTTTAATTCCGCATCCGGGGGCTCCGCCCTTTTATGGCAGCATCTTTTCTGGTTATTTGGTCATCCGGAAGTATATATCGCCATGTTGCCTTCATTCGGAATATTTTCTGAAGTATTTCAGACCTTTTCGAGAAAACCCATTTTCAGCTATGCGATCATCGCGTCTTCATCTGTTGCGATCGCTCTGCTTTCATTCGGCGTTTGGGTTCATCATATGTTTGCCGTCGGATTGGGCAATACCGTAAATAGCTTTTTTGCCGCCAGCAGTATGCTGATCGCTATTCCAACGGGCATTAAAGTTTTCAGCTGGGTAGCGACGATGTATGGCGGATCAATACGCTTCAGTATCCCCATGATGTTTGCCATCGCGTTTTTAATTCAATTCACTTTCGGAGGATTAACGGGCGTCGCATTTGCCATCGTGCCGATCGACTGGCAACTGACCGATACCTATTTCGTGGTCGCTCATTTCCATTATATGTTTGTCGGAGGCGCTGTATTCGGTCTTTTTGCCGGGCTGTTTTACTGGTTTCCTAAAATGACCGGCAGGATGCTGGACGAAAAACTGGGGAAATGGTTTTTCTGGCTTTTTACGATCGGCTTCAATACCACTTTTTTGATTCAACACGTGCTGGGATTGGTCGGCATGCCCAGAAGAGTATTCACTTATCCGGATTTGCCGGGATATGGCACGATGAATTTTATTTCTACCATCGGAGCATTTATGATGGGTATTGCTGCGATTGTGTTGGTTATTGCGATCATGAAGTCCCGAAAAAATGGTGTTGTGGCCGGAAAAGATCCCTGGGATGCGGTAACGCTGGAATGGTATTGTGACCCTTCGCCCGACAGGAAAAATTTTGATAAAATTCCTTTGGTAAAAAGCAGGAGACCGTTATGGGATTTAAAACATCCCGAGAACCCGGACTGGAAAAGCAAGATTAACTAATGTGCCAATGTGCCAACGCCAAAGAGATTGAACTTATTAATTAATATTATCATGATGAACTTAAAATACGATCACCGGTATGAATAAAACGATGATAAAAATGCTGGTATTCACTGAAGTATTTTTCTTCCTGTCTCTGATCATGGCGTATGTGTATATGGTCTACTATGGGGATACGCGGAGTACAAAAGAACTGCAGGCACTCCATATATCAACAACCAGCCTCTTTACATTGGTCTTACTGGGCAGTAGTCTGACCTTTTATATTGCAGAAAGAAATTATCTAAAGGGTAATATTAAACAACTGAAAACCTGGCTGATCATCACGATCATACTGGGCGCTATATTCCTGGTGGGCCAGGGGAACGAATATTACAGACTGATCAATGAGCAAATTACACTGGGTGCCAGTATATTCGGAACGAATTTTTTCACACTCACAGGATTTCACGGGTTTCATGTTTTTGTGGGACTGATACTTATTTCCATTTTATTAACCATGGCTTTCCTGGGTGATTTTAAGGATAAGAATTCAACAGTCATTCAGACGATAGGAATTTACTGGCATTTTGTAGATGCGGTCTGGATCGTCGTGTTTACGATCGTTTATGTATTGCCTTTAACGCTTAATGCTTAACGCAAAATGCTTAACGCAAAATGCTTAACGCAAAACGCTGAACGCAAAACGCTGAACGCAAGGCACAAAAAATAAAATATGAAATCATTATTTAAATATTGGCATCTGGATGGTGTAATGGCCATTTTCCTGCTGTGTATTTGCATTGTATATTTTTTACTTAATGGATTCAGGAACAATAAAAGATCCGCTTATTTCTTTATGGGATATGGACTTCTTATTATTTCAGTCGCTTCACCGCTTTATTTTTTAGGGGAAAATTATCTGATGAGTGCCCATATGGCCTCTCATATTAACATTTTATTGATTGCGGCCCCATTACTCGTTCTGGGGATACCGGAAAACACAGATAACAAATTGCTGTTTTGGCTTTCTGACAAATTAATCAGATTTCCCTGGCTGCCCTGGATGATAGGCGTTTGCATAATGTGGTTCTGGCATATCCCCGTCATTTTTAATCAACTATTTGATGCGCCGGATGAGACGCTTTTGAGAAATGGATTGGGTGGTACGCACATTTTGCAAAATGTGCATTTGATGAGCCTGGTTTTGGCCGGAATTCTTTTCAGTTGGCCGGTTGTCGGACCCATTCCGTCGCGCAGAATCGCACCGCTTAATGCCGTGCTCTACCTGAGCGCCGCCTGTATTTTTTGTTCCATCCTGGGTCTGCTGATCACTTTCGCACCGGTGGGAATCTATACACATTATATACATATCGTGGACCGGTTTGGATTTCTAAATAGGATCCGGAACGAAAGTGGGATTTCCATTCTGGTTGATCAGCAGATGGCCGGTCTGATTATGTGGGTTCCCGGTTGCCTGATTTATTTATCCGGCTCCATGTACCTTTTAATGAAATGGTTCAGAGAAAAAAAAGAGAAACCAGCTTTATTCATAAAAAATACTTCTCCCTGATGGAAAATAAAATCTCTGCGGATGAAATGGAAGCCGCTAAACCGGAGGAATTACCGGAACCGACCTACTGGCCTTTTTATCTGGCGATGGGTATTATGTTTTTGGCCTGGGGGTTATTGACTATGTGGGAGTTTTCATTATTAGGACTCATTCTGATGATTGTATCACTGGTTGGGTGGATAAATATTTTACGACATGAGCAATGAAATAATAAAAACGGAAGAAAGCCGCAGAAAATTCATATTGAAGATCAGCCTGGGCATGGGGGGACTGGCTACCATTGCGGTTTCGATTCCGGTAATCGGTGCATTGCTCGCACCGTTACTGGGAAAGGAGGAAGTGGACTGGGTAACCGTCGGAGCCGCAAAGGATTTTAAGCCCGGTACCGTTACCCTGGTAACATTTCAAAATCCGGATCCAAAGGCATTCGCCGGTGTCACGGCGAATACGGCATCCTGGTTACGCAAGGGTTTCAACAATGATTTTATTGCATTTGCCGTGAATTGCTCGCACCTGGGTTGTCCCGTTCGATGGGAAGAAAATGCCAATTTATTTATGTGTCCCTGCCATGGCGGTGTATACTATCATGATGGAACAGTTGCGTCCGGACCGCCGCCCAGGCCCCTTTCAGAATATCGTGTCAGGATTTATAAAGGCAATGTTCAGATTCAAACAGGTCCCATTCCCATTACCAACCTCACAGCAACCCGGAAATGAATCAGTTAAAAAAAATAGGAAACTGGCTGGATGACCGCTGCGGTTATACAGAGAATATTCTTCCGTTAATCAAGCACCTGGCGCCACCCCGTGCGAAGTGGACCTATGTTTTTGGAAGCGCCACTTTATTTTGCCTGATCCTCCAGGTTGTTACCGGCGTGGCCCTGTCCCTCCTCTATCAACCCAGCTCCAGCCTGGCTTTTCAATCTCTTAACTTTATTACGAATGAAGCGGCGTTCGGAAAAGTTTTACGGGGGATACATTTTTATGGCGCCTCCGGTATGGTGCTCATGGTGGGCATACATATGATCCGGGTCTACATATATGCAGCATACAAATTCCCGAGAGAAATGAGTTGGGTGAGTGGAGTTATTCTTTTATTACTGACTATCGGAATGGGTTTTACCGGACAACTGTTAAGATGGGATTCAAATGGCGTCTGGTCCTCCGTAGTTGCTGCCGAACAAATGGGTCGAATGCCCTTCATCGGTAAGTATGTGGCCCGTTTATTATTGGGTGGAGACACGATTGGCGGTCACACCCTGAGCCGTTTTTATTCCTATCATGTTTTTGTTTTGCCAGCTATGATTTTTGTCTTCGTCGGATTACACCTGTACCTGGTTTTTCGAAATGGCATTTCAGAACCGCCCAAAGCCGGCAGGCAGGTGGATCCAAAAACCTATCGTGCGTGGTATCAGAATATGTTGAAAGAAAAAGGAGTTCCTTTCTGGCCGGATGCAGCCTGGCGCGATACGCTGTTTGGCGCACTAGTTATCATCGCAATCGTTGCGCTCGCCATATTGATCGGTCCGCCCGCACTGAATGCACCGCCGAATCCGGCATTTATTCATACGACACCGGCACCGGACTGGTATATGATTCCATTTTTCTCTTTATTTGCCCTGATGCCACCGGCCATCGAATCCTGGGTTATATTCCTCGCGCCCCCGCTCATTGTTCTGTTAATGCTTGCGCTTCCTTTTCTGTCCAACAAAGGCGAAAGGAGTCCGGTGAAACGTCCATGGGCCGTATTCGGCGTTATCTGTGTTGTCATATTCATGACCTGTTTGCTGGTCATTGGATATAAAGCGCCCTGGTCGCCGGTATTTGAAGCAAAGCCATTACCATTGTCAGCCATTCGTGGAAATACGGCGGACAGCCTCATGCAAAAGGGAACTCATTTATTTTATATGAAGGGATGTGAATATTGCCACCAGATCAATGGTTATGGTGGCTTCAAAGGACCGAATCTAACCTATATCGGAAACCGCCTCGATCTTTCATTAATAAAAATACGGATCGTAAACGGAGGGCCGGATATGCCATCCTTTGGAGGCACATTGTCGAAGGATGAACTGGATGCTTTGGCAGAATTTTTGTCACAACAGAAATGATGGGCATTTTGATTGTCAATTATTGATTATTAATACATCATGTTAATATCTGCTGTAATCCTTGACTGGCGCGACGCAGGAACGGATCCCAGAGGCCCAGCAACAATCGGTATATTTGATTCCTCCAAAACAGATGAAATCCTGCTTGCGTTATATTCAATTGCTCTTTATCGGCAACCGGCTTCGTGGTTATCTGATTATTTTTTTTATCGTTTATTCCTTTCAGGTATTTTCTCAGTCGGTCCGGGAGATTTCAACCAGAGACGGTCTTCCACAGTCATTTGTTTCCGGACTTGTCCAGGACGACACATCTTTTATATGGATAGGGACGCGCAATGGTCTTGCCCGGTACGATGGAATTGAATTCAAAGTTTTCCAGCATGATCCACATGATGAATCCACCATCGCATCCAATATCATTATCTGGATGAGAAAGGACTCGCAAAATCAGTTGTGGATTGAATACGAGTCGGGTGAAATCGACGAAATGAATCCTGTAACGGAAAAAATTACACATTTTTTAAAAGGCAATCAGCCATTCAATGGGAGCGTACAGTTTATTCGTCGTGGCTGGCTGGTAGATGAAGACGGAATTTTCTGGGGAATCATAAAAGGAAAGGGATTCAATAAATTTAATCCGCAGGAAAAAAAACTAACCGTTTTTACCAGGCAGGGCTATGGGCTGCTCAGTGATACGGTCAGGGGAATCGGGGAAAGTAAAAATAAAGGAATCTGGATCCTGCAGGATCAGGGCATCAGCCTAATCAACGGCAAAACAAACCAGATTACCAACTGGCAGTTATCTTTTAAACAGGATTTTGGTGATTTTATGGGATCTGATGCGATTGCGATCGATGTGCATGAACGAAAAAATGGGGAGCTGATGTGGGGGGACCGGCGCAGCATATTCTTCTTCAATCCTGAAACCCATGCTTTCCGTAAAGTCGCGCTGCCAAATCTGGCTTATCTCGGAATTCGCTGGATAAGAACCAGCTCCGATGGGACAGATTATTTTGAAAACTATGGTAAGGTTTATCGGTATAATGATATCAATGGACTGACTTCAATAGGTAAAACCACGACAGAAAATTTTGGGGACGTAAAGTCTTTCCTGGTAGATCAGTCCGGACTGATTTGGCTGGGGACAAATGCCGGGGGAATTCATCAGATAGATCTTGAAACTCCATTTTTTCAATCCTTTGTATATAAAGAGGACTTTACATCGGATATGCTCCGGCAGGAATTGGGTATTGACATGAAGCAATTGTTTGACTGGGACGCAAAGGATAAAGTGTATTCACTTCCCGGGTATCATTTCAGATCGGTTTACGGTGCAAACAAACGGTTATACATGGCTCTCAAGGAAACGGTTTGTTATTATGACAGTCTTCAAAAGAAAATCACCAAACTTCCGAAAGTTCCGCTGATCGCTGCTTCTGAGAAAGTCAGGGTTGCTATAAAAGGCATTACCGTTACTACGGATGGATCTCCCCTGGTTATAGGATATAATGGCAATGTGATGATATACGACTCTGCCCTGCGATCCTGGAAATTCTTTATTGATTCGTCACTGCTTAGAAAAAAATTTGGATACGCTCTGCTGCCGTTGGATATCATGGCGGACGATAGAGACATATGGATTACAACAGAGGCGGACGGGTTGCTAAAAATAAATAACAGAACCAAAGAAATGATTCAGATTAAGGAGACTGAGAATGCGGGTTCTTTGCCTGCCAATCAGTTATTGGGATTAAGGGCGGATCCGCGAAATCCTGATCTGCTTTGGATCGGCAGTTATCAGGGGTTGATCCTGCTGAATAAAGAAACACTGAAATGTGAAGTGTTTTCTTTGAAGGAAGGCTTACCGGACAATACGATTTATTCAATCTTAACGGATGCCAGAGGCTATTTGTGGCTGAGTACCAATAAAGGGATTTGCCGCTTTGACCCTGTAACACACAAAGTGCGGGCCTTTCATACGGAACATGGTTTGCCTGGGGATGAATTTAACCGGTTTCATCAATTGGAACTTCCGGATGGCAGGATAACTTTCGGTGGTACGGACGGGTGGACGATTTTTAATCCACTCTTAATAAAGAATGATGCCTTTGAGACATCGCTCGCGTTTACGGATCTTCGGATTAATAATAAAGAAGTCCTGGAACTGAAAGGGAAGGGCCCTTTGCGGCTTCCCCTGAATGCGCTGAGCCAGCTTTCGCTGCCTTATGAGCAAAACACTTTAAGTATTGGTTTTGCGGGATTGGAATTTAGCCAGCCACAGGATTTACAATACCGTTACCGGCTGGAAGGGTATGATAATGACTGGGTATTGGCGGGGAATTCTCACCAGGCTGTGTATACAAAAATCCCACCTGGTAATTATACCTTGTTTGTGAATGCCAGCAATACTTCCGGGAAATGGAGTACACAGGTAAAGACATTTAAACTTCGGATCGGATCGCCCTGGTATGCTACCAAGATGGCCTATCTCTGTTATTGCATTATCCTGGCCGGACTAACGTGGACCTTTATACGCTTTCGCGTGAGTCGGATTGTGATGAAAGAAGAAATGGCATTGAAAGAAAGGGAATCGAAGCAATTGAAAGAGCTGGACGATATGAAGTCGCGATTTTTTTCCAATATCACACATGAATTCCGGACACCCCTTACACTGATCCTGGGACCTGCGGAACAGTTGAAGTCCGATCACAACGAGGATCCCAAACAAACCGGGCTGGCCAATACAATTGTAAAAAATGCGAAACAATTGCTTGTACTGATCAACCGGTTGATGGATTTATCAAAACTTGAGGCAAAGGCCCTTCACCTGCAGGAACAAAGAGGCAATCCGGCAGACACGGTAGGATCCATTGTTCATTCATTTGAAAGGGACGCTGAATCAAAAGATATTGATATTTCCTTTCAGGATCATACCGGATACCTCGAATGCTGGTTTTTTGCAGAAGCCATAGAGCGGATTGTATACAACCTGGTTTCCAATGCATTGAAATTTACCCAGGCGGGAGGAAAAGTAGAAATTCAGCTTTATCCAAACGATGGTGTTCTTAAACTGGTTGTGAAGGATAATGGAATGGGCATAGCCGAAAATAAACTTCCATATATTTTTGACCGGTTTTATCAGGCAGATAAAAATTCCGGCCTGGCAAATGAACAATGGGATAAGGGCACGGGTATTGGATTGTCGCTGGTAAAGGAATTGGTAAATCAGATGGGAGGAAGGATTGAAGTGGAGAGTCGGGTAATTGCAGATGACCGGCTTTCTTCCGGAACCATTTTTACACTAAACATGCCTTATCGTTTAAGCGAAGTGGAGGGGGCGGAAGATGCTGATGTGGATCAGCAGACTTTCCCGGAAAAGGAATTGGATGAAAAAGATATTTTGCCCCAGGTTCTTTTGGTAGAAGACAATATCGAACTCGCTGGTTTTATAAAAAGTATTTTGTCAGAGCGTTACCAGGTAATTCATGTTGTAAATGGCGCATTGGGATTAGAATCTACCTTGTCCATGATGCCGGATCTTATCCTGAGTGATGTCATGATGCCCGTTATGGATGGGTATGAACTGTGCCGCCGTGTGAAAGAAGATATCCGGACCAGCCACATACCCGTTATTTTACTGACAGCCAAAGTGGCCCAGGAAAACCTGATTGAGGGGCTTGAAAAAGGCGCGGACGACTATGTAACCAAACCATTTCATCCCACTGAGTTATTACTCCGCATCCACAATTTATTAGACAGGCAGCAGAAGCTCATGGAACGGATGCGCCAGGAACTTGCCTTGCCTGAAGGCGCGGTTTCGGAAACAGTTCCCCAGGATATTTTCGTTACCAAATTGTATGAATTGCTGGATGAACACCTGGACGACTCCTTATTTGGTGTCGACCAACTGGTTGGGATTATAAATATGAGCCGCAGCAGCCTGCATCGCAAATTAAAAGCCCTCACCGGCATGTCAACTACGGAAGTCGTCCGGAACTACCGCCTTAAAAAAGCTACTTTCTTTCTCAAAGAGGGGTACAGCAGTTCCGATACTGCATATAAAACAGGTTTTGGAAGCCCCGCCTATTTTACCAAATGTTTCCGGGAAGTCTATGGTATTACCCCTGGAGACTTTATCCGCAAGGCTCAAAGCGAAAGGCCGGGGGGATAATGTGGCAAATACGGAATTGTAGAAAATAAAAAATGTGGAGATTGAATGGGAAATGATAATGAGAAAATGTGGACGAGGTTCCTAACTACATTTCTTCATTGTCATTTAACATTTATTTTCCAGGTTCTCACCTTTTCCACAATTCCGTATTTGCCACATTATCCCCGGTTTTAGGCTTAAGTGGGACAATGTTTATAGTTTTTGCAACAAACGGTATAGCCTCAGCCTCAGCCACTTACTAGTTTTGCAATCGCAATCAAATCAAATCAAAAAATTTAAGTCATGAAAAAGTATTTCTTATTAGCCTTTTTTGTATCAGGTTTATTCGCCTGTTCTTCACCCACGCAGATCACAAATAGCTGGAAGGACCCGAATACGAGCATAAAAAATCCAGGCATTCATAAAATTGTGGTCGCTGCGCTTATATATGATCAGGGCGTTCGCAGATCGGTAGAAGATTATATGGCCTCTCTGTATCCCGGAGTAGCGACCCAGTCCTATTTGATTCTGGGTGGGGACTCTCTGATAAGTAATGAAGCGGCTTACAGCCAAAAACTGAAGAGCGAAGGATATGACGGGATAGTTATCATGAAGCAGGTAAATGAAAATACAACCCAGCACTATGTTCCGGGACAATTTCCATCGTACTACAGCACCTGGGGTGGTTATTGGGGAAATGGTTGGGGAGGCCCAAGATGGGGAGCAACTTATTTTAGCCCGGGAACGCCAGGTCATATTCAAACGGACAGAACCTGGATCGTACAGGTCAATGTGTATTCACTCCTGACGAACAAGATGATATGGGCCGCAAATACAAGGACAACAGATCCCGGCGGACGGATACCCTTATTTGACGATGTATGTAAATCAGTCCGCGCCCAGATGAAGTCAGATGGATTTCTGAACTAGAAGTGGAATGATGTCCGACAGAACAATAATTTAGAATCCCCATTTCAAAACAATTTGACAGAAAAATGGAACAGTATAAAAAATATACATCAGCAGCCACGATCCCCGTACAAAAGAACCGCTATACATTTCTTCTTGTGAATATTCTTGTGATGCTCGTCTTACCTGTATTCTGCATTGTGAGTGAAAATCAAATCGAAAATGCAGCGTTCAATTGGAGTTTAATCGGAAAGTGGTTTATTTTTTGGCCGGTCGGGATTCGGCTTTTTATGGCAGGAATAAAACAATCATCCAATCCCGAATTTACGGCCTCCCGGATATTCCATCTGAAGAGTACCGAAAGTTTTGTAGTGATCAGGGAACTCGGATTCGCCAATATTTCGATAGGGGTTATGGGAATACTCTCTGTAATTAATAACTCCTGGCGACCGCTGGCAGCCATCACCGGGGGTTTGTTTTTTGGACTTGCGGGCTTGCAGCATCTTTTTAAAAAGCCGGACAGTCAGAATGAAGTTATCGCCATGGTCGGCGATCTGTTCATCTTTTTACTCATGATCTTTTATCTGGGATTTACACTTTTTATCTAATTAACCATTAAAAGCCTAAAGCCGAAAGCTTAAAGCCTAAAACCTTTTTCCGTGTATCGTATATCGTATATCGATTTGTGGACTCAGGACAAGAAACCATAAACCATATACCATATACCATATACGATACACGATAAACGATTCACGATATACGATCATCTGTCTTCCCAACAATCATCGCCCTGCCTTTTTAAAAATGGAACTCGCCGTATGTCCCCCGAAACCGAACGTGTTATTCAGACTATGGTTTACCGTTCTGTGAAGAGATTTTCCAATAACGATATTTAAATTGGCGGGGATATTTTCATCAATGCTTACGGTATTTATCGTACCGGGAATGATATTATTTTTTACAGACAAAACACTGATGATACTCTCAATCGCTCCAGCGGCGCCCAGCAGATGGCCGGTCATGGACTTGGTCGCGCTGATATGTACTGGCAGGTCACCGAAAAGACTTTCGATACCCCTCATTTCACTGATATCACCGATACCCGTCGATGTGGCGTGCGCGTTGATATAGTCAATGTCGGTCGGAGCAAGACCCGCATCCGTCAATGCGCGGGAAATACAAAGTTTAGCGCCGAGTCCTTCGGGATGTGTGCCGGTTAAATGATAGGCATCAGCCGCCATGCCGCCACCTGCCATCTCTGCATAAATGGTTGCATTTCTTTTTATCGCATGATCCCATTCTTCCAGGATCAGGGCGCCTGCCCCTTCACCAATGACAAATCCATCTCTGTCTTTATCGAAAGGCCTGGAAGCAGTTTCCGGCATATCATTTCTTTTGGAGAGCGCCTGGGAAGCGCTGAATCCTCCAACAGAAGAAGGCGTAATCGCGGCTTCAGAACCACCGGCAATCATGATGGTCGCTTTGCCCAGGCGGATCGTGTCAAAGGCATTGATGATCGCTGTATTAGAGGAAGCGCAGGCCGACACGGTGCAATAATTAGGACCGTAGAGCCGGTGACGAATGGAAATGGCACCCGCGGCAATATCGACGATAATTTTTGGAATAAAATAGGGATTGAATCGGGGTGTACCATCACCTGCATAAAATTCCTTCAATTGTTCTTCAAAGGTTCCGATACCGCCGTTGCCCGAGGCCCAGATCACTCCTATGTCATAGAGTTCTTCATCTTTCATTTTTGACGGATCCAAACCCGCATCTGCCAGGGCCTGGTCACTGGCCACCATGGCGTAGAGGGAAAACAAATCGTATTTTTTGATTTCCTTTTTCTCAAAATGATTTTCCGGATGGAATCCCTTCACTTCACAACCAAACCTTGTTTTGAATTTGGAAGCGTCAAATTTGGTAATTGGCCCCGCACCACTTTTCCCCTCGACGATATTTTGCCAGAATTCATTTACCGAATTACCCAATGGGGTGAGTAAACCCAATCCGGTGATTGCGACTCTTTTCATGATTTAATTATTATCGGCGAAGATAGTATGGACTATTTTAACAAACGAAGTTGCCCAAAATGATAAGCGAGGTGATTGGTACGGGTGAGCAGTACACTCAGCTTGTTGCGGCTGGGTTCTTTTTCAAAATCCGCATCTGTCATGGATTCGTGCCTGGTGAACCAGGTTTCCGGCTGCATTTCTGAAAACTCATTTGTTAATCTGTCGTGCACCTTTGTCCAGATTTGCCTAAGTTCCGATACGGAAGGAATCTTCCCGACGGTTTTATCCGGCGCTTCTATAAAGATGGGATGGAGATCGGGGTATGCTTTTTTGCCCAGACCCAATATTTCGGGAAGGGCATCATGGATAGCGGCCAGGTGGCCAACCAGGTAAACACCCCTGTTTTTGCCCGGTGCGATTTCGTTCTGCAGTTGTTCATCTGACAGGCTGTTGATAAACTTGGTAGTTCGGTCAAGCTGAATCTGCCAGGCGTTCAATACTGCCTTGGTTAAAACGGTCTTTTGATCCATGATCATGGTTTTGATTTGAGTGTTTTTTAAGGCTTGTATTTAATAAACAGATTGGGGACCAAAAAGTTCATGTGGGAAGATAGTAAACAGGTTTTATCGGTCCACATCAGATATAGTTTAAAGAATATCTATTTATTCTTCTTTATAAATTTGAATAACAGATAGGTTAGAAAGATAAATGCTGACCAGATAAAAAGGTATAATACCAGCTGACCCGCCAGGATTTTACCTTTGTCGCTGAAAATATGTGTATGTATTACAATATAGCGATCATAAAACTGATAATATTTTACGGGCGTTCTTAATGTGAAGATCAGAACGATGCCCAGAACATACATGATGAGGAAAACATTTTTCACCTGCAATACGGGTTTAGTCTCCAAGTTACTGATTGTTTTCTGACCTGCTGACAGAACGCTTTTGAACCTTCCGGATATCGAAAACGGACATCCGTTGCCATGGCCATAGACCTATCCATTTGAAAATTAATTTCTATATACCCTTTCTAAGACTATCTGCATAATCATCAGGTAAAGGGCTTTCTTCCACGGCTTTTGCCGCTCTTTCAATGTCATAAGTAAACCGAACGAATTCTACCTGGATAAAATCCTTATTCAGAATGCTGCTGTTTTCCTGAATGTGTAATAAAACGTAGCCACCCCTGGGATCGCCATCCTTGGGTTTGCCAACTGAACCAATATTAATGGCATGCCTGAAATGAATTCTTCCATCTGTATCACTTAACACACGATGATAAGGCTTATGTGTATGCCCAAAACACATGATGTCGGCATCCGCCTGCTCCATGATCCTATGGAAACTCTTTTCATCCCGGTCCTCAAACAGGTATTCATTTATCCGGCGAGGGCTTCCATGAACTAACAGGAGATTGAGTTTGTCTTTATTCAACTGAAATTCAATTTTAATATGAGCCGGTAAGGTTCGCAAATAACTCCTTTCTTCATCATTGACAACTTGATTGGTATAAGAAATGGAAACAGCGCCATTGGACTTTTCCAGGTCTGTATTGTAGGCGCAGCCACAATCGTCGCTAGTCCTTCCAATGCCAAAATCATAATTGCCGGCTATCGTTGGAATATTTCGTTTGCGTACTTCATTAATCACTTCGTTTGGCCAGATATTATATCCTACCAGATCTCCTAAACAATACAATTGGTCTACTCTGCGGGTATCTACTTCTTTGAAAAAAGCTTCCAATGCGGGAAGGTTTGCATGGATATCACTGAATAAACCGATCTTCATTATTTGACTTTTGTTACATTGAAAAAATTCAGAATGATGATCTTCTCATTCTGTCTAAAACTCTTTTGCCTTTCTTCAGGTTGTGGATTCTTTTTTAACCATGTAATTCCCATTTAGTATTGCAAATACAAAAGATCCCGCAATCGCGCCAAATACGGGTCCCAAAATATATATCCATAAAGATTGATAATGACCTCCAATTATTGCCGGGCTGAGAGAACGGGCCGGATTCATAGAAGCTCCGCAAATAGGCCCGGCGAATAAAGCCTCAAGACCTACCGTGCCTCCGATAGCCAGTGCCGGACCCAATAGCGAATGATCTTTCTTTTGGGTACTTGTCAAAATAACAATCATTAGCAAAAAAGTAAGTATGAATTCTAAAACATAGGATTGAACATCAGACCCATTTGGAATAGTGGCTCCCAATAATTCATTGGCTGGAAACAAATAATGCAAAATATAACTGGCCAGAAGGGCGCCTGCTAATTGAGCAAAAATGTAGGGTGCTAAATTCTTCCATTTAAACCTTTTAGATACGCACAAAGCAATACTGACTGCAGGATTTATGTGAGCGCCTGAAATATGACCGAATGATAAGATCATAGCCATTACAATTAATCCGAAAGTAATCGCGATTCCCAGGTGGGTTATAACCCCATTGGATTCCTGATTTATGACAATAGCGCCTGTACCACAAAAGACCAGACCAAATGTTCCCAGAAATTCTCCCAGTAGTCGTTTAAGCATAAGCCTTAATTTGAGCAACATCCGGGTTCGCAACAGGCTTCCTTGGATTTCTCGGCAAAAACAGTAATACTGAATATTCCAGTACCTGAACTTTTAAACTGAATGATCTCTTCGGACGATAAATAGGTGCTCAAAATATCATCAGGAATAATGATTGGCTTTTCTTTTTGAATGGTAATATTTTGAAACCCGTTTATTTCAATAAGCTCCATATAGGCTTGTTTCTGGATAGCGCCGGATACACAACCTGCATACATTTCAGCAGCTTCCCGTATCTTGGACGGAAGTGATCCCGCTAACACGATATCAGAAATACTAAAATGTGCTCCAGGCTTTAATACTCTATTGATTTCCTTAAAAACCCCATCCTTATTCGGAACAAGATTGAGTACGCAATTGCTTACAATTACATCCGCGATATTGGCCGTTAGCGGCATTTTTTCAATATCACCTTTCCTGAATTCTACATTATGGTACCCGAGTTTCTCTGCATTTGATCTTGCCTTTTCGATCATGGCATCTGTAAAATCAATACCTATCACTTTTCCAGTTTCACCCGTTTCTGAACGTGCTATAAAACAATCATTCCCGGCACCTGATCCAAGATCAATGACTACATCTCCTTTCTTAATCTTGGCAAACTGCGTTGGAAGTCCACAACCCAGTCCCAGGTCGGCATCCGGATTATAACCCTTCAGGTTCGTGTAATCATCAGTCATTATATTATAAACATCTGTCGTGCAGCATCCCGAACCACAACAGGATGCTTCATTGCTTTCCTTATTCTGCAAGGCGATTTCGCTATATTTCTGACGCACCATTTCCTTGATTTGTTCCTGTGTTTCCATGACCTATATATTTAAATTGTAAATAGTTTCGCTCTGATTACATCCAATAACTAACCACACTCGATTCCTTAATAAATTCCTGAATAGCTTTCTCAATATCATCTCTCACTTGGCGGGTATGCTGCAAAACCTCTTCATCAGTTCCCTTGAAGGCAGAGGGATCTTCAAAAGACCAGGCAATCCTTTTAACTCTTCCTGGGAAAATCGGACATCTTTCAGCACTTGCCTGATCGCATACAGTTATAACTGCATTATAAAAAGTGCCTTTTCGAAAAAGGTCAAATACTCCCTGAGTACCTTTTTGGCTTAGATCTATACCTGCTTCCTGCATGACCTTTACTACATTTTGATTCAATTTACCGGGTTCAATACCAGCGCTTTCAGCTTCATATTGTCCCTTGCCGTATTTGTTTAGGAATGCTTCGGCCATCTGGCTGCGAGCCGAATTGTGAATACAAACAAAGAGGACTTTATGCCGAAGACCTGTCATAAAAATTCATTATCTGTTTAATGCAATATGGCGATTAATAAGTTCAAAAAAATAGTCAGCAACATTTTTCATTCACTTCATTGATAAAGAACAATTCAAAGGACGCTTTGAATTGTCTCCAGACTTTCGGATCAATGCAATAACAAACGCTGGTTCCTTCAATCGTGCCCTGAATAAGTCCTATATTTTTCAATTCTTTCAGATGCTGGGAAATGGTGGGTTGGGCCAGGCCAAGTTCTTCGACCAGGTCCCCGCAAATACAAGTATTTGATTTTACCAAATACTGAATAATGGCAATCCGGGCAGGGTGGGCCAGGGCCTTCATCATAGATGACAGTTTATTTTGCTTTTCGGTAAATATTTCTGACCGGGTTAAACCCATATTATAGATCTATATCGCAATATTACGATATAATATCGGAAAACAAAATAATTTACAAAATTTAAAAAAGATAGCATATTTCAACAGGAGAAGGAACTGTTAATAAACATTGGTAAAAGGTGATTTATTTTTTTTAAAGTCTAATAAGCTGTTATATTTAGTAAGTGAAAATTGTAGCCACCATATTCCTGCTGATCTTTTCCTTCCTCGTTATACAGCCCTTGTTCGGTACCCGTACAAAGAAGGAAAAAAAGGAATGCTGCCAGAAACGATGCCCCTACGAAAAAAAACAATCCAAAAAGAATGACTGTCAAAACAATGGCTGCAATCCGTTTATGCCCTGCATATATGGGAATTTCTATTTGCTCGAGAAAAGTACTGTCGTTTTTGCCATAATAGAAAATAAAAAGAATAAATTATTTTCCTATAACGACAATCGGTTGGGCTCTAACCTGTCTGATTGCTGGCATCCTCCCGAAGACGTTTCTTCTTTAAGTTAAAACCAATTTTTAATCATAAAAATAGTAAGATGAAAAAATTATTTTTTTCAATCCTGGCTATTGCTTTGCTTTCCTCTTCAGCTGTCCTTGCGGGTGGAGGAAAGAATTCAAAAAAGCAGGAGGCTAAGAAAAGCTGTCCCAAGGGTTGTCCGAAAACCAAGGATTGCGGAAAAACTGCCATCTGTCCCGTTCCGGGATGTGTTTGCAGTTAAAAATGTTTAAATAGAACATTGGAACCCGCCAGGAAACTGGTGGGTTTTTTGTAACCTAAGAATTAGACGGAAGCGTGGAAATCAGGCCGGTCATGAACACAACGAATTGATTTATTCAATCCTCAATAAAAATTGTGATTCCCGTTTTTTATAAACTAACCTGAACCGTCAGAAAAAAACTGCGGCCGTCTGATGGCACAATACCCGGACCCGGATAACTATCTGCCCGCCGCGTGAAATAATAGGCATTCGCCAGATTATTGATAGAACCAAAAAAGCTGAA
>Ga0209863_10000136_pt1 | contig 45821 bp, 32 predicted proteins | sample OrgsoiDNA2013046_FD_185796 | JGI IMG/M metagenome (GOLD analysis project Ga0209863, IMG submission 185796) | Permafrost soil microbial communities from the Arctic, to analyse light accelerated degradation of dissolved organic matter (DOM) -... | ecosystem: Environmental > Terrestrial > Soil >...
TCCGGGCGAGAGCGGCGACTGGACCGCCGTCAGCGTCTGTTCGGCGCGATCGGGCATCCCTAGACACTAACACCTGTCGACAAGATCGGGACCCTGGGAGGGTCCCGTGCCCCCCGCGATGGGCTCGCGTGAGCACAGCTCACGCGAGCCCGCGCGATACGATGGGGTGGTTGGCGGTTACTTGCAGGCGAGGCGCGCAAGCTCGGGCAAGCTCAAGGTGAGCGTGACGCCGTCGCCGAGCTGCCCGCTGGTGTCGGCGCCCCAGCAGGTCACGGTTCCGTCGCTGCCGGAGGCACAGCTGTGCGCGGCGCCGGCCGTGACGGCGCCGCTGGCGCCCGCAACCTCGACCGGTAGGGCCCGATCGGTGGTTGTTCCGTCGCCGAGCTGCCCGCTTTCGTTGGCCCCCCAGCAATCGACGCGCCGGTCGGCGAGCTCGACGCAGGTGTGCGCGCCGCCGGCCGCCACCAGCAGTGCCGGCGACACCTTCGCCTCAAGCAGAGGCGCGGCGATATTCCCTCCGGTCGCCCCCATTCCGAGCTGCCCGCGATCGTTCGCGCCCCAGCAGAAGACGTCGCCCGCCGGGTCGACGGCGCAGGTGTGCTGTCCGCCGGCCGAGAGCGAGGCGGCCGCGACGCCGCCGGGGAGCGCGATCCGCGTCGGCAGCGGTTGGTCGGTCGAGGCGTCGTCGCCGATCTCGCCGTGGTCACCGCGCCCCCAGCACCAGACCTGCCCGGCGACGTCGACGGCGCAGGTGTGGCCGCCGCCGGCGGTGACCGACGAAGCCCGCATCGGGGTCGTCCCGCTGCCGAGCGTCACCACCGCGGGCGTCGGGCGCGACAGCGTGGTGCCGTCGCCGAGCTGGCCGTAGGTGTTGTCGCCGAAGCAGAGGATCTCGTCCCCCAGCCCGTCGGAAGGCGCGACCAGCACGCAGGTGTGCGTGTCGCCGGCGGTCACCGCGGTCGCGTCTTCATCCCCGCTCGGCAGCGCCACACCCACCGGGAACGCCGTGTCGAGGAGATGGCCCGGTCCGATCTGGCCGCTCTGGCCACGTCCCCAGCACCACAGGCCCGCCGACGCGTCGATCGCGCAGGTGTGGAATCCTCCCGCGGCGATCGTGCCCGGCACGAGCGGCATCTTGATCGACGCCGGCGCCGCGCGATCGTCGTTGCTGTTGTCGCCGAGCTGCCCCGCCTGATCGGATCCCCAGCAGACGAACGCCGCGGCGACATTCGGGGAAGCGCGGCTGACCGCGCAGGTCTGCCCGCCCCCGGCCGTCACGCCGCTGGCGCTCACCGGGACGGGGACGGGGCGCGGCTCGATGACGTCGTCGCCCATGCCGAGCTGACCGTAGTGGCTATCGCCCCAGCAGAAGACGGCGCCATCGCTGGTCTCGGCACAAGAGAACGTGGCGCCGGCGGCCACCAGCTTGCCGTTGTCGAGACCCCGAACCGGCTCCGGCGTCGGGAGGCTGCTCATCGATCCTTCGCCGAGCTGACCGGCGTTGTTCTGACCCCAGCAGCGGACCTCGCCGCTCGGCCGGACCGCGCAGGTGTGCTGCGCGCCGGCCGCGACCGCGATCGCGTCGGTCACGATCGGAACCGCCGTTGGCCGCGTGACAGCCACCGTCGGGTCGGAGCCGGTCCCGAGCTGACCGAGGCTGTTGCTCCCCCAACAATAAAGTCCGGTGCCCGTCACCGCGCAGGTGTGCGACAGCCCGGTCGTCACCGCTTTTACGTTGGTCAGGCCCGGCACCGCGATCGGCTGCGGCCGGACGGCCAGCGCGCCGTCGCCGATTTGGCCGCTCGCGTTGTTTCCCCAGCAGACCAGCGTGCCATCGCTCTCGATCGCGCAGGCGTGCTGCCAGTGCGCCGACAGAAAACCGACGCCGCTGAGCGCGAGCACCGGCGTCGGCGGGAGCGGCGCCGGCGCCGTGGCGCCGTTGCCGATCTCGCCGTTGCGGTCGTCTCCCCAGCAGACGGCCGTCTCGTCCGCGAGCACCGCGCAAGAAAACCCGGAGCCCGCCGCGACCGCGGTCGCGCCGGTGACTCCCGGCACCGTGACCGGGATGAGCCGGTCGGGGCCGCCGCCATCGCCGAGCTGCCCCGTGTCGTCCGCCCCCCAGCAGACCACGGCCCCCCCTTTGCGCGCGGCGCAGGTGTGCCGCTCGCCGGCCGCCAGGGCGATGGCGTCGGACAGATCGGTCACCCGCACGCCGAGCGATCGGGGCGTGAGCGTCCCGTCGCCGAGCTGTCCGTCGTCGTTGCGCCCCCAGCAGGTCACGCCCTGGTCCTTCCGGAGCACGCAGCTGTGCGAGCCGCCCGTGCTCAGCGTCAGGATCGGGTTGTCTTCGCACGAGGGCCCGACGCAGCGGTCGGCATCGGCACCGGCGGCGTGCGCGAATCGCCGGTGCGAAGGACAGGTCTCGTCGAGGAGGCTGCAGTGGCCGTCGAGCTCGCAGGCGCCGTTCGCCCCGCACTGCTGGTCCTGGCGACAGTGGAAATCACCGGGGCCCAGGCAGGCGGGGAGGGTGACGACGATGGCGCCGACCGCGATGGCCACGGCGATGGCGATCGCGCCGATGGCCGGGCGGACGTCCGCGGCCCGGCGAATCAAAAATCACCTCCCAGTCCCAGCGTCCCTGGTCCCACCGACAGCGTCAGCCGGCTGGCCTCGGCGTGCCGCCGCACGACCACGAAGCGGCCGACGCCCGTCGCCGCGAGCGCGCCCCCGATCGCCAGCGCGCCGATCGCCACGTCCAGCCGGCTCCCGGCGTCCGACCAGTGCCGGGTGTACTCGGCATAGCTTTGCGCATCGTTCGTGTCGCCGCGCGCCGCGAAGGAAGCCGCCAGATAACCGATGCCGACGCCGATTCCCACCACCGCGCCGGCCGAGAGGGTGAGTCCCCAGGGATCGCGCCACCATTTGGGCGGGGGGGGTGGGGGCCGGATCGGTGCCGGGAGCGTGACGACCATCTGGGGGCGGTTCGCCAGCTCCTGGGCGCAGCGTCCGAGCGCGATCTGCGCCGCGTTGACCTGAACGGCGGGCGGGCTGGTCATGAGGAAGCGCTGGTAGAGGCCCACCGCGCCGCCGCAGTCGCCGCCCAGCCGTTTGGCCTGGGCTTCCGCGAACAGGAAATCGCGGCGGGGCTCGAGCGCGTATCCCGCCTCCAGATCCGCGATCGCGGCCGTGTAGTCGTGCGCGCCGAAACGCGAAAGCGCGCGGTCATAGAGGCCCCGCGCGTCCGGTCGCATCGGCCCTTCGATCTCGGCGGGTGTCTCGGCGTCGGGGATCGCGGCGCCGGTCGGCTCGGCGGCCTCGGCGACGATTGGCGCGCCGACGACGAGCAGCGCGACCAGGCTCCGTTGGATGCGCAGGATGGCTCTCCACGATATGCCCGTGCGGCGGCCGTGTCGAGCGGGGGCTCCCCGTCTACGGTGGCACGGGCGAGTCGGGATCCCAAGCGCCGAGACGGGACTCCCCGCTCGGGTGGGGCGTTGCGACCGGTGCCGCGACAGCGCGCGGTCGACGGTGCCGGCTCCTCGAAGCGACCGGCGGGGCGGTCGTGGTGATCGCTGTCGGCGTCGCGGTCGGGGCGGCGGGCGGGGCTGCCGTGATCGTCGTCGTCGGGGACGGGATCGCCATCGCCGGTTTCGCCGCCACCTCCGAGGCCGCCCGCGTGGCCGGCTCCGCCCGCGCGCTCGTGGTCCCCGATCGGGCGGCCGCGCGTTCGGCCGAGGTCTTCCAGATCCTGGCCGCCAGGCCACCGGCGAAGGCGAAGACACAGGCGAATCCGGTGAGGGCCAGAACGCTCGTCCAGCGCCGCCGGGCGGAGACGCGCCGTCGCGTCGGCCCGAAGGCGTCGGTGGCGGTGCGTTCGTCGTCGTTGCCGCTGGAACGGATCGGCGCTGGTCGCGCGGCCAAGTGCTCGGCCAGGGACTTCCCTTCCCGCTCGGCGGCGCGCCAGGCGGCCAGCTCATCGGCGAACAGCTCCTGCATGAGCCCGCCCAGCGCGACGGTGGAAACCGGCAGGCTCGCCTCTCGCGCGAACGCCTCCAGCGCGATCTGCAGCGCCTGCATGGTCGGGAAACGGTCCGCCGGATCGGGGGCCAGCGCACGCATCACGATCGCCGCCAGCGCCGCCGGATATTCGCCCGCCTCCTCGGGCCAGGCGGGCGGCGCGGCGACGCCGGTCGCGATCCAGTTCAGGATCTCGAGGTCGCTGTCGCCCGAGAAGGGCGGCGAGCCGGTGGTCAGCTCGTAGAGGATGGTGCCGAGCGCGAAGACGTCGCTGCGGCGGTCCACGGTGCGCCCGCGACACTGTTCCGGAGACATGTACGCGAATTTTCCCTTGAGGGTTCCTTCTTGCGTGCGGGTTCGCTGGTAGGCCCACTTGGCGATCCCGAAGTCCGACACCTTCACCGCCCCGTCGTACGAGACCAGCACGTTCGACGGCGAGACGTCCCGGTGAACGATCTCGAGCGGCTCGTCCCGCGGCCCGAGGCGCTCGTGCGCGTAGTGCAGACCGTCGGCGGCCGCGGCGACGATTCCGATCGCGTGGGCCAGCTGCAGCGGGGCCACCGGCCGACCGGCCGCCCGCGCGTGCGCCCGCAGCAGCTCGCGCAGGTTGGCGCCGTGCACGTATTCCATGGCGAAGAACGGCGCGTCGCCATCGGTCCCGACGTCGTGGACCTCGGTGACGTGGGGGTGGGTGAGCGTTGCCGACAGCCGCGCCTCGTCGACGAACATGCGCAGAAGCTCCGGATCGAGCGCGTGCTGCGGAAGAATCCGTTTGAGCACGACCAGCTTCTCGAAGCCCTCGATGCCGACCCCGGGCAGACGCGCCAGGTAGATCTCCGCCATGCCACCGACGGCCAGACGCCGAATCGGCTCGTAGCGGCCTATCCTGTGAGAGTGGCCGGCAAGCGGGGCGACCGCAGACATCCCCCGTCAGAATATCAGAACGAGATGCGCCAGATTCATGTCCCGCGCCCGTCCGCGGTTCCCTACGTTGCGCAACCACCGGACGGCGCAATTTTTGGCAATTATTTCAGCTAGATATGAACTTACTCCAGGACGAGGCCTTGAAACTACAGGGTTTTCCAGTTGCGCAACTGCACGCGATTTGAAACCCCGAAGCGACCGCAAGACCAAGCGCGCCGCGGGCTTTTCGGGCGGACGCATTGGCCTCCTTATTGCGTAAGCTAGCAAACAAGGAGAGCCGGCATGAGACACAATCTCACAGGAAAAACGGTGCGGTCGCTTCAGTCGGCCATTCTCGGGATGGCGCTGGTTGGCGCCGCCGGGGGTTGCAACTCGGGCACGAAGAGCAGCGTCAGCGCGCTGCCCGCGGACGTCAAGTCGATCATGTTCCTGCAACGGACGCCACGCAACGACCAGGGCAACGTCTTCGACTACGCGAACTCCGTGCCGGGTGCGCGCCTGGTGACGCTGTCCCCGCCATCGGCAGACGGGACGCTCACCGTCCTGACCTCCGATCCGATGTTCGTCGGCTCGGACATCATGTCCTACGACATCTCCTTCGACGCCACCGCGGTGGTCTTCTCGGCCCACCTGTCGGGCGCCAGCAACTACCAGATCTTCTCGATGAACCTCGATGGGACCAACATCAAGCAGCTCACCGAGGGCGGCAACGACTACGTCTATCCCGTGTTCGTGCCGGGCGGCCAGATCATGTTCATGACCAACCGCAACGTCGAGGCGGACACCGACGCGACCTCGATGCAGTTCAAGGACGAGTACGAGCGCGCCACCACGGCGCAGGTCGGCCTCATCAACGCCGATGGCTCGGGCCTGACCCTTGGGCCACGCAACGTCTCGCACCGTGTCTCGCCGGCGCTCCTGCCCGACGGGCACGTGCTCTACACCGAGTGGATGCACATGGGCGGGGTCAATGAAGGCCACCTGCGCATGGTCAACACCGACATGACCGGCATGCGTGAGGCGTTCGGCGACGAGCTGGCCTCCAGCAACCCGTCGACGAACAGCTACCTCAAGGCCCGCTACGTCCAGACCAAGACCTTCAACGACCCGGCGGCGGGCACGATCGCCGACTACCAGCTCATTGCGGTCGCGACCTCCCGCGACCGGACGCTGCAGGCCGGCAAGCTCTTCCTCATCGATTTGAACGGCAGCGAAGCGAACTCCACCGCGACGGACCTGACGCCGCTGGTGCCGGGCGATCGGACGCCGAGCTCACAGGGGATCGGCCGCTACTACGACGCCGAGCCGGTCGGCGCCAGCGCGCCGGGCCAGTTCCTGACCTCGTGGTCTGACGGGCCGGTCGAATCGGAGGAGCTGGCGCGCGCGAACAGCACCGCGCAGTTCGGCATCTACGTCCTCGACGCCAGCACCGGGACGCGGTTCCCGATCTACAACGACCTCAACTACTGGAACATCCTGGCGCGTCCGATCAAGGCGCGCCCGGAGCCGACCAACCTGGCGACGCCGGTGAGCGGCAGCACCAGCACCACCATCGGTGCCCTCAACGTCTACAACTCGTCGCTCTTCACCGTTCCCGCGGGGAACGTGATGAAGGTGCGGCTCATCGAGGGCTTCTCGGGCGAAGAGGGGGGAGTCGACATGTTCGGCAGCACCGAGTTCGACGGGCAGTCGCTCTACGGCGAGGTTCCGCTGCAGGCCGACAACTCGTTCGCCGCCACCGTGCCGGCCAACGTCCCCTTCCACATGCAGCTCATCGACAAGTTCGCGATGGCCACGCCGGTCAGCGGCTCGCACGGCACCGCGGCAGGCACGCCGGTCGCCAACGAGGACATCTGGATCAGCGGCCGGGCCGGAGAGCAGCGCTTCTGCGGCGGCTGCCACGAGAACCGGACCGTGCCCTCGTCGATCGCCCCGGGCGTCCAGGACAACGTGCTCCACGGCGCCGTCAACCTGGACGTGCCGCGCGTCCAGCGCGTGTCGACCAACTACACCTACGGCAACGTCCGCGGCGTGCCCTGGGATCTGGCCATCCAGCCGGTCCTCGACGCCAAGTGCGTGAGCTGCCACAACGGCGACGCCAGCAAGTCGTACAACCCGAGCTACACCGTCACCGACATGACCTCGGGCACGATGCAGACCTTCGTCTTCGACCTCCGCGGAACGAAGGTGGACGTGACCGTCGGCGAGCGGATGACCAGCAACTTCACCGCGTCGTACCTGTCGCTGATGGGCCTCGGGGAAATCCTGGGAGACGATGTTGTCAGCATCACCGGGACGCCGCCCAACTACGTGCAGGCGGCCTCGGCGGAGACCAGCTCGCTCATAACGCTGCTCAACCCGCCCCAGCGGTTCCCCGCGGTGGACACCTCGGTGCGCCTGGTGCCCGGGGCGATGCCGCACCCGGTGGACGTGGGCGGCACGGAGCTGACGCCGGATGAATACTACCTTCTGGGCCTGAACATCGACATGGGTGGCCAGTTCTTCTTCCGGGAGAACCTGGACGAGTACACCAACTAAATGGCAACGGGAGCAACGACAATGCGAATCAACATGAACGCAAAGAGGCTCGCGGTGGTCACCTCGTTCGGTCTCATCCTGGCGGCGGGACAGGGCGCCTACGCCGGAAGAGGTGGCAGTCCACAGGCAATCCAGCAGGCCATCAGCGCCAACTCGGTCGACGCCATCCAGGCGGAGCTCGAGCGCGCCGAGTTCTTGGTCTGCGCGGCCTGCGTCGATCTGGTGACGCCACTGGTCGACCACCCGGACGCCCGCGTCCGGCAGGTGGCCGCCTGGTGGCTCGCGCGACGTGCGGTGAGCCGGCAGGTCCAGACGGCCATGATCACCCGCCTGTCCCAGCCGGACTCGACGGCGGCGCTCAACGCCGCCGACGTGCTGGGCGAGCTGCACACCGTCTCCTCGATCGCCCCGCTCGGGGCGGCGCTGTCGAACCCGATCTTCTCGGGCGCGGCACGGGCCGAGATGGCGAAGGCGCTGGGGACCATCGGGCGCCCGGCGGGGACGCCGTTCCTGACGGCCGCGCTCAGCGATGGCGAGCCGCAGGTGCGCGCGGCCTCGGTCGTCGCGCTGCGCACCATCCGGGGCAACCGGGATGGCAGCGTCGCCGTCGCTCTGGTCGGCGATAGCGACGCGGGGGTTCGGGCCGAGGCCGTGACGACCCTCGGGATGTTCAAGTATGCGGCGGCGGCCTCGGCGCTCACCACGGCGCTGGCCAGCGATCCCTCGGTCGATGTTCGCAAGAAGGCCGCCTGGGCGTTGGGCGAGATCGGCGCCCCCTCCTCGGTCGCCGGTGGAACGCTACAGACCGCAGCCGCCAGCGATCCGAGCCCCCTGGTTCGGTCGCTCTCGAAGGCCGCGCTCACCAAGCTCAGCCAGTAACCAGCGCCAGACCGAGAGAGCGAGAGCGGCAGGGCCGGACGAGACCGGTGCCTGCCGCTTCGTTCGTCAGAAGCAGTCGGTGGATACAAGTCGATCCGGCTTTGATACAATTGACGTCCCCTCATGCGCACCTTCGCAAAGGGTAGGGCCTTGCGCGCCTGCTTTGGCTGGCTGGTTTTTGCTGTGGCCGGTGCCACCGCGGTCACCGCAGCGGGCTGCCACGTCAAGGAGCCGGCCGAACAGCATTTCTACGACGTGCACGTTCAGCCGATCTTCAACAGCTTCTGCGTGGGCAACACCTCGCCCTGTCACAAGATCGACCCGGCCACCGGCACGGCGCTCGGCAACCTGGATCTGTCGTCCTTCGAGGGCGTCCAGAAGCGCCGCGATGCCCTCCGCACTTACGGCAGCTACCCACAGCCGTTGATCCTGCTCAAGGCGCTCCCCGAGACGGACGTCCAGATCCCGTATCAGCAGAGCTTCTATGTCAGCGAAATTCGCCACACCGGCGGCAAGCCGATCGCGCTCAACACCGAGGCCTACTTTGAGCTCAAGAACTGGCTAGACAACGGGGCCAACCGCGACGGCATCGCGCCGCAGGCGGTGGCGAACATGGGGACCGGCGTCTGCAACGTCGCGCTGCCGCCGGTGAGCCAGCGGATCCCCGTCGACATCACGACGCCCGCCTACAAGGACTTCGTCGCCAACGTGGCGCCGGTCTTCAAGTCGTCCTGCGCCTACGGCACCTGCCACAGCTCGCCGCAGGCGGACCTCTATCTCACCTGCGGCGACACCGACGAGCAGATGCAGTTCAACTACGCGCAGGCGGCCGGGTTCGTCACCCTCTCTCCGATCAACGTCCAGCAGAGCGAGATCCTCTTGCGCCCGCTCGGCACAGCGGCGGGCGGCGTCAGCCACACCGGCGGCACCTTCTTCCAGTCGCGCATGGATACCACCTGGCTGTCGTGGAAGGCCTGGGCGACGGAGGTACAGGCGGCGCCGTTGGCGGTCGGACCCAAGACCGCCGGCCAGACGTTCTTCGAGGAGAACGTGATGCCGAAGCTGCTCCAGCGCGGCTGCGATCTCGAGGGATGCCACAGCCCGGACGGCTTCAACGACTTCCGGCTGCGCTCGGGCGCGTTCGGGTTCTTTGCGCCGGCGGCCCTCACCCGCAACTACCGCGCGCTGGCCGACGACTTCATGGCCTTCGATTCGGTCGACGTCCGACAGTCGCGTGCGGTCAAGAAGAACATCATCGGGGCCTCGGGCGGAATGACCCACCGGGCAGGATCGCTGCTCGAGGACCAGGGCGCCGCGGTCGAGGATCCTTGCCCGCAGCCTTTCGACCCCACCACCAACACGCGCGCCTTCTGCGTGCTGCAAGCCTGGCACGCCCTGGAACGACAGGATCGGGCCGCCACCGTCTCGCCAATGAAGGCGGGCGACGTCCTGCCGCTGGCGTTCGTCTCGCGGCCGCCGAACGGCGACGACCTGCTGCACTTCGACACCTTCGAGGGGGGCGCGGATCTCAAGCTCGCCGACGCGACCATCGACGGAACCGGGAAGGTGACGGCGGTCGGCAACGTGCGGAGCGCGCTCGGGGCCTGCGCCGGCCTCACCCCGGGGGCGAACCTCGACGTGCGGGGGCCGGAGTGGAGCTACGACGGGACCAAGGTGGTGTTCGCGGCCCGCCCCGGCGCGGCGAGCGGCCTCGACCTCTGGCAGCTGGACGTCGGCGCCGGCAGCTGCACCCAGCTCACCACCGACGCCGGCCGCCAGGTCGGTTCCAACAACGTGCGGGTGCACAACTTCGATCCGGTGTTCGCGCCCGACGGCAGCGTAGTGTTTGCCTCGACGCGCGGGGGGTCGCTCACCCTCAAGAACTTCCTGCCCAACGCGGACCTCTACCGGGTCGTCGCCGTACCCAACCAGCCGCTCAATTTTTCGAACCCGCAGCAGATGACGTTCCTGCTCAACTCGGAGCTTTCGCCGGCCTTCATGCAGGACGGGCGGGTCAGCTTCACCGCCGAGAAGGCGACGCCCGAGTTCTATCAGCTCTCTGGGCGGCGGATGAACTGGGACCTCACCGACTACCACCCACTCTTGGCGCAGCGCGCGCAATCGACCGACACGTTCACCGCCACCCTCCAACCGTCGGTCGGCTACCAGCAGGCGACGGAGATCCGCGAAGGGCTGGACCGCAACTTCCTCGTCATCCTGTCGAACACGGGCGCCCGGGGCGGCGGCGGGGCGCTGGCGACCTTCAACCGATCCATCGGTCCCTTCGAGGCGGACCGCGCCAGCGAGGTCACGTTCGTCAAATCCCTGGTCATCGTCGACCCGGCCGCGGCGCCCGACGCCACGGGCGCCACCACGGGCGCCTACCGCTCGCCGTTTTCGCTGCCGAACGGCGAGATCCTGGCGTCGTACGCGGCCAACGTCGCGAACGCCATGACCGACGTTCCCCAGTACGCCCTGGTCGCGGTCGACGGGACGACCGGGGCCCGGCGCACCCTCAGCAGCGATCCGGCCCTGTCGTATGTCGAGGCGGCGCTGGGCTACAAGCGCGGCGAGACCGAGCTCTTCACCAATCTTCCCCAGCTGGTCTTCGGCGGACATTCTGGCGACGCGAACCTGGGCAGCGACGGTGTCTTGCACCTGCCGGATGCCTCGGTGCTGGCCACGCTCCTGGGGGCCAACCTGCGCAAGGGACGCAACGTCGCCGCGATGGATGCCGCCGTGGCGCTCAAGGTCTATCAGGAGATGCCGCCGCCGAGTGCCTCGCCCGCGCCGGCGAACCTGATGGGGTCCCAGCAGACGTACACCCAGCGGACCAGCCTGGGCACCATCGGCCTGCTCGGCGATCACTCGGTCAAGGTCCTGGTTCCCGGCGGCACGCCCCTGATCCTCGAATTGATCGACGGGAGCGGCAACCCACTGTTCACCATGAGCGAAGAGCATCAGGTCCAGGCCGGCGAGTACATCTCGCCGGGCCCGCCCCGGGCGGTGTTTAACAACATCTGTGGCGGCTGCCACGGCAGCATCAGCGGCTCGGAGCTGGATATCGCCGTCAGCGCCGATGCGCTGACCGGCGCCTCGGTCTCGTTCTCGCGCGACGGGATCCCGCAGATGCTCAACCCATAAGTTACGCAGGAATCACGGCGCCGAAAAACGTTCGAAACACGATTCGGCGATGATTGACTGTCGTGCTCCTGTCGTTGCCCATCGTTCTCGAAAGCGCCGCGCCGCCCGCGGAGAGCTCGACCATGACGGCGGCCTCGATCCTGGCGCTCACCGATGACGCGGAGGCTCGGGACCTCCTTCTGGAGCTCGCCACCACGGAAGGTTTCGGCGTTCGTTGCGCGGCCACCGAGATCGAAGCGGCCAACGTTCTTCACCTCGAGCGTCCTGGGCTGGTGCTGGTCGACCTCGACATGCCGGGGCGGGCGGGGGCCAAATTTCTCCGGACCCTCCGGCAGGGTCCCTACCGAGACATCCCCTCGATCGCCATCACGGCCTCCAACGACCCGATGTTGACGATCAGCATCGACGCCCCGGTCTATTTCAAACCAGGCCTCGACGGGCTCGGGACCGCCCTCGAGCGCCTGTTCTGGCCCGAGACCGACCGGACGCGCTAGCCGAGCCGACGCGACAGCAGATTGACGCGCTAGCCGAATTGAACAGACCGGCGGGTGGCGGTGCCGTAAATGAAGCCGGAGATCGGGAAACTGGGGATCGCGGTTGCCTCGTCGATGGCGGCGCCGAGCGCGACCACCACCGGCACGAAGTGCTCGTGCGTGGGGAGCGCCTGCCGGACGCCGGGCGCGCGCTCTCGGTAGGCGAGCAGCGCGTCCACGTCGCGCCGAGCGAGGACGTCCGCGGTCCAGGCATCGAACTCGGTTGCCCAGGCCGGCGGCGTTGCGTTCAGGTTGAAGTCCATGCTCCGCAGGTTGTGGGTCAGAAAGCCGCTGCCGACGATGAGAATCCCCTCCCTGCGGAGCGGCGCCAGCGCGCGTCCGAGCTGGAAGAGCTCCGCCGGCTCGAGCGTCGGCAGCGAAACCTGCAGCACCGGCACGTCGGCGTCGGGGTACATGCAGACCATCGGGACGTAGGCCCCGTGGTCGAGCCCGCGCTCGGGATCCTCGGCGACGGGCTGGCCCTGCAGGAGACCCCGCAGCCGGGTGGCCAGCTCGGGAGCGGGCGGTGACGGGTAGGTCGTCTGGTAGTAGCGGGCCGGAAAGCCGTAGAAGTCGTAGACCAGCGGTACGGAGCGGGTGGCGCCCAGGGTGATCGGCCGGTCGACCCAGTGCGCGGAGAGCATCAGCACGGCGCGCGGGCGCGGCAGCGCCTTGGCCCACCCGGCGAGCTCGGAGACCCAGCCGCGATCGTCGAACAGCAAGGGCGATCCATGCGCCAGGAAGATCGTGGGCATGGTCGCGCCGTGGGTCCCACCGTTTGCAGATCGCTGTGCCATCGCGAAGCCCTTGGATGCCGCGCGACCGCATCCGGTTGCGCCGGTGGCGAGCAGCAGCTTGACCGCGGTCCGGCGATCCACGGCGGAATTCTAGCAGGCGCCGGGCGCCAGACTAGAATCGCATCGCGAAGGAGCCCTGCACGATGTGCGCGTAGGTGCGGTCGTAGTTGGGGGCGTTCACCGAGTCGAGCTGATACAGCAAGAGCTCGTACTTGACGTCGGCCTCCATCTCGACGAACCAGGACGAGCGCTCTTGCCGCGGTTTCCGCAGGAACGCCAGGCGGCCCCCGATCAGATAGTTGCTCATCGGTGACAGCTCGCGGTCGCCGGTCCAGTACTGGCCCGCCGGCCCCTTGGTGCGGTAGCCCTCGCCGTCGCGGTAAAAGCTGGCGCCGCTCTGCAGGTGGTAGTGGCCGCGCAGCGACAGTAGGGCCGACTGGGTGATGTACTTGTTGACCACCAGATCGGCGGTGGCGGCCTGCATCGCCCAGCTGTCCTGGTAGAGGCGCAGCATGGTGAGGGTCGAGGCGCGCCACTGGGGAAAGGCGTAGACCGCTCGTCCAAAGACGGCGTACCGCTGGCGATAGAGGGGCTCGTGCTCCTGTGGCTCCTGGTGCTGGCTGCCGACCAGCACGCTGCGGTAGGGGTTCGACTGAAAGCCATCGAGGAGCTGGATGGTCCCGCCCCCCTGGATGACCAGGCGCGGCGTCATGGTCCAGGAGAGCGACGGCTCGATCGCGTCGATGTTGAGGCGATGCGTGACCACGTCGGTCGCAGACGAATTGAAGCAGTGGGTGGATGAGGTGAGGGGGATCAGCGCCAGCGGCGACTGCGCGACCGAGTTGTTGGCATCGCAAACGCTGTCCCAGTTGTGGGTGTAGGCGAGGGCCAGCGTGAAGTTGTGGTCGTAGAGATCGTCGTGGGTAGTGGCCGAGATCGAGTGGGAACGGTAGTCGTTCTCCCAGCCGTAAGCGTAGGAGGCGCCGATCCCGGCGTCCGGGCGCTCATAGGTGAACCCGCCGTGCACCATCTCGCGGTTGTCGTGAAACTCGGTGGCTCTGGTGATTGCATCGACGCCGGTGTGTGGGCCGGAAATTGCTGGCGTCGCACCGCTGACCGCATCGGCCTCCCACCCGGCGGCGATGCCCAGTCCGCCCGCGATCGGCGCGTTCGCATCTACCTGCGGGTGAAGGACGGTGATTCCCTTGTTCTGCGAGGAGGGTTCCCGGAACAGCGTCAGGCGCGACGAGACCTCGGTCGGGTTTTCGGCGCGCGCGGACGCCGCGCCGACGACGGCCAGACCGGCCGCGAGCAGCGGCGCGCGTAGCCTCAGTTGCAACCGCAGCCTCCACCGGAGGTCCCCGTCCCACCGACGGCCCCCTCGCGGTTCGACAGGATGTGCTCCTCGGCCGCGCGCTCCTGCGCGTCGGCGTCGAGCTGCATGATCCGATCGGCGAGCAGCTCGCGCTGGTGCGGTTTGACCGTCCACTTGGAAACGGCGCACCCGCCGCACGCGGATAGGGCGACGGCGAAAACCAAGATCAGCTTAGAAATACACTGCGAGCGCACCGGAGTACTCCTGGATTCGTTGGGTGTGGTTGGCGTCGAAGACGATGTAGTGGCGAACGTCGCCACGCAGCGTGAGGCGTTTCTTGAGCGCGACGATCAGACCCCCGCCGACGTTCACCATCGAGTAGCGGCCGGCCTGGATGGCATATTGATCGGCCTTCTTGCGGCCGAAGGCTCCGCCGACCGCGGCGCCCACGAACGGCGTCACCGGCGAGGCGGCGAACAGGAAGGCGTTGAAGCCCCCGCCCGCATAGATGACGTCGACCTGGTTCCCGACCGTCTCGCCCACCATCCCCTCCAGCGAGACGTGGGGGGCCAGCAGCCAGGCCGGGCGGAACAGGAACATGCCGTCGCCCCCCAGGAGCCCGGCCGAGAAGGTGAAGCCCAGGTTCTCTTCCAGCAGAGGCGAGGGGGAGAAGATCGCGTTGCCCATCCGCTTCCAGACCGACGGTCCCTGGTGGGCCGCGGCCAGGTCGACGTCGAGCGGAAAAACCTCGTCGCCCAGGATCCAGCCGTAGGTCCCGTCCGGGAGCTCGACGCGAAACCAGTGATCATGGCTGGCGCGGCCGATGGCGGGGAGCACCTCGCCCATTTGGGCGCGATAGACCACCCGGAAACCGAATCCGGGGCCGGTGTGGATCTGCGCCTCCTCGGAGACCACGCGCACCAGCGCGGTGTCGTCGGCACGCGCCTCGATCGACGCCATCACGACGACCAGAAGGGACGCGCAGGCGAGTACCCGGCAGGCCGTCCAGCTCATGGCTTCGTGACCCACTGCTCGACGATCGTCGCCTCGTTGCCGGTCTCCATGATCAGCGTCCCGCCGCCGTGGACCTGGCGGCCTTCCGGCAAGATGAGCAGGGTGCTGTCGCTGGGATCCGAGCAGTTCATCCGCTGCGAGGCCTGGGTGTAGTTGTCTTGCCAGTCCATCGGGAAGGGAATGGTGCCCGCCTCGATCGGGTTCGTCAGCGTCATGGCCGTCCTACTTCCCGGACCGTGGCAGGTGGAATCGTAACAGTGCTTCCCGCCGTAGTCGGCGCCTAGGAACATCGGCCAAACTTGATCGATGAACCACTGCTGGCCTGGCTCGCAGACGTTGACGTCGGCCGGCGGCGCGCCCAGATCGACGGTCTCGCAGCCGATCGCCGCACCCAGCGCCGCGGCCACCAGGAGAACCAGGCAGACACCCACACTCCCGCGCGATCTCAAAACGTGTACCTCAGGTAGGTGGTGACCATCAGATCCTGGCTACCGGAGATCTCGCGCAGCCAAAAGTAGTCGCCGCGCACGCCCACCGAGAAGTGGCGGGAGAGCGAGTGGTAGTCTAACCCGCCGCCGCCCGCGGTGAAGCCGATCCGGTAGCGCTCCAGCATGAGCGTGTACAGGACGTTGGTCGAGAGCCGCTCGAGGCCGGCGCCCCCTTCGGCGAAGAGCGAGGTCTGCCCGAACCGGATCGTCAGCTTCCCTTCGGCGATCGCCTGATACGTCTGCAGCAGTTGCCCGGCCTGCGGGCTGTCGCCGCGGACCGAATGCGTCGATCCCAGGAAGTGCGCCTGTACCGCCAGCCAGCGAAAGAGGTCGTACCCGACGCGCGTCCCGACCGCGAAACCGGGGGCGACGTCGCGGCCGGCGGGACCGAAGAACGCGACCGCGCCCAATTCCCCTTCGGTGTAGAGGCCCCGCGCGAACTTGGCCGGATCGGGGAAGACGATGGCGCTCGGCTCGGCCGTGACCTGCGCCTCTGCCGCTGCGCCCCAAAGCAGCCAAGACGTCGCCAATGCCGCCACCAGCTTGCGAAGTCGTGGTGTCAATGTCCCCTAGTTGGTCGTCGCCATCATCGCGGGAGGCTGAAAGAGCGCGGGAGTCGGCGAAAACAAGGTGTCACCCGAATCATGCAACAGCTGGTCGTTGTCGTCTCGCACGCGAACGCCATAATTGCACGACATCGCCGCGTTTGCGGTGAAGTTGACGTCGATCTCGATGAGCGCCGGGATGACGACGTTGGGGGGCACCATGTCGAGCCCGATCGGGTTGACCTGGGAGTTGTTGATGAGGACGGCGTTGAACGGCGCCATCCACCGCCCCATGGCGTCCAGATCCAGCTCCCCCTCTTCGAAGTCGTCTTCGCGCACGGTCCCGGAGACGGTCTTGCCGGCGGCCAGGATCTGCGGCGTCACCGGAATCAGCGGGATGAAGTTGGGCGCGTTGTTGTTCCCCGCCCCCAGGGCCATCGCCACCACGTTCTCGTCGTACTTGGTGTACTCGCTCGCGCCGTCGATGCCGATGGCAAACGTGCCGTCCTTGGTGTCGGTGTTGGTGACGTCGTAGGTGAGCTCGAGGTGCACGTGCGCGCGCTCTATCCAGGGGACGGCGAAGCCGAGCGCCGCCGACTGGCTGTCGAGGTCCTTCTGTTCGGTCTGGTTGGGATTCCGGAACTGCAACGTCAGGCCGTTCTCGATTCGCGGCGGGTTGCCCATGGCGTCGTTCTGGCCCGTCACCGCGAGGATCGGGGTCGGCGAGGCGAAGTAGAGCGGCGCGTTCACGCATCCGAGCGCGAGCGTCGCGATCGGGATCAACCTGGAGAAGCCACCGTGGTTTTCTGGCATCAGGACCCGCCTTTGAAGATGAACGGATAACGACCCACGATCGTCTGTCCGGGCGCCTTCGGGAACTGCCACTGCTTGACCTGCCGCACGATGCAGCCCTCGACGGCGGCGTCGCCCATCGTGCTCTGCTTGACGTTGGCCTTGCTGACCGTCCCGTCGGGCTGAATCACCCAGAAGACGTCGACGCCGCCCGAGAGCGACGTCTTGTGTTGAAGCTCTTTTTCGTAGCAGTACTTGACGCCCGCCAGGTGCGCCCGCACCACCTTGTTGATCTGCTCCTTGGACAGCGAGCCGTCGCTGTCGCCGGCGCCCGTTCCGAGGCCGACCGAGACCTCGTGCTCGCCGCGCTCGGCCAGCTTGGGGCCGCGGCCGTGGCCGTGGGTGCTGCGGCCGCCGGTGTCGAGGTTGCCCGACCCGTAGATGTGCCCGTAGCCGGCACCGCCGCCGCCGGGGCCAGATCCGGCGCTCGAAAGCCCGCCCGAGCCGCGGCCCGCCACCAGCTTGGCGCCCGCCATCCCGGCCATCGCCTGCTCGACGTCGTTGCTCTGCGCGAACAGCTTGGAGAGCCCCGAGCCCGGCGCCTTGTCGCGACCGATGATGCTGAGGATCCCGACCCGCTGGACTTTCTCCCGCAGGATGTCTTCCCTGCCCTTCGGGATGATGGTGTCTTTCTGGGTGGCGTCGGTGCGACCGAGCTTGCCGGCCTTGTCCTTGGCCCGCTTGGTCTGTCCCTCTTTCTCTTCCGACTTTTCTTCCGACTTCTCCCGCTTGATGACCTCTTTCTTCTCGAATTCGAGCGCGGCGGGCGCCTCGATCTTGGCGACGCGGTCGGGGTTGAGCGCCAGCGGGGGTTTGGGTTCCGTCTTCTCCCACATGAAGTTCAACATCGCCGCGATGACGCCGAAGACGATGGCGGTGCCGACGGTGATCTGCACCATGTGCGGATCGCGGAAGCGCGGGCTCGGAACGACCTCGGGCGGGTCGACCCAGCGGATCTCGACGCGGAGATTGCTGCCGTCGGCGAAGACCAGCTTGGCCTTGTCACCGCGGGCGAAATCGACCTCACGCGAGGTCACGTCCGCGACCGGCGTGGCGACGCCGCCGATGTTGATCTCGCCTTTGAGCGCGGGCGCGAGGTGCAGGACGTAGCCGTCGCGCCGAGGCTGGAGCAGCAAGAACTTGCTGCGTCCCTCGAGCGCCGGCGTCACGAACGTCGCGCGTTTGGACGGGCCGACGGTTATCTTTCGTCGTCTCGCCAGCAGGCGGTACGCGATGATCTGGCCATGCCAGATCATCGCCACCTGCAAGATCGCGTGGGTGGTCACCGGCAGCGGACCTGTTCTTCGCCGTGCCGGGGCTCGACCGGGATGGGGGGGATGGAGTGCATGAGAAAGTGTGCTGGTTGCCAAGAGTTCACCCTATTCGTCTGCGTCAGAGGCTCTTGTCATCGGCGCTTTGCCCTAGCTCCTTCATGAAAGACCGCTTATCGGGGGCAGACATATCCAGCTCGAGCTTGACCCGGTTCAAAAAATATAAGAGTTGCGGGGTCTTGAGCTTACCTTCCACGTCCATGGCCCCGAAGGTATAGGTCTTGGTTTTGACCTTCCCGCCCGCGGCCGAGCCCTTGGCCTCGCCGGCGGGCCGCTCATCGGCGGCCGGGGCGCCTTCCCCGCTGCCGTCGCTTCCGGTCTCGCCTGGGCTGTCGGTCGAGGTCGACGCTGCGCTTCGCTCCTGCGTACGAGAGGGCGCCGGCTTGTGAGCGGCCGGGCGCCGTTTGGCGGGCTTGGCGGTGGCCGGGCCGCCCGTCGTCGCGACCAGCATCAGCGCCGCACCCGCGGTCGCGAGCCGCCACCACCGGGCCCAGACTATCCACATATCCCACGCTCCCCGCATCACTTCATCTCCTTGAGCCGCGCCTGCACATCGGCGCGCCGGGGATCGTTCTTGTCGACGGCCTGCAGGTATTGGGTGAAGAAGTCCTTGGCCTTGCCGGGCACCTTGTCGAAGTCCATGTATAGGACGCCGAGATCGTAGAGAGCCGGCGGATAGTCGGGCTCGATGTCGAGCGCACGCTCGTAGGCCTTGCGCGCGAGCTCGGTTTTTCCGTCGCCGCGCGCGGCCACCCCCAGTGCCACCTGCGCCTCGGCGTCGTTGGGGTCGATCTCGACCGCCTTTTCCAGCTCGCCGCGGGCCTTCCGGTAGTCGCCGCAGTCGAGGTAGACGACCGCCTTGTTGAGACGGGCCTGCACGTACTTTGGATCGAGCTCCGACGCCTTCTGGTAGTCCAAGAAAGCCTCCTGGTCGTGGCCCCGTTCAAACGCAACGAGACCCAGGTTGTTCCAGACGAAAGCGCTCTTGGGGTCGAGCTCGGCTGCCTTGTGCAGCGCGGTCTCGGCAAGTTCGAACTTCCCCATTTTATAATAGGTTAGGCCCAGGGCGTTATAGGCAATTACGCTGTGGGCGAGGTTTTCGCCCCCTTCCGCCACCAGCAATCTGGCCTGCTCCAGCGACTCGTCCAGGGAATCGGGCCCCGCCTCGCGGAGCACCTGGCTGTAGCGCGCCCGCATGTCGAAGTCGTTGGGGTCGGAGTTGAGCCAGCGGGCGTAGACCTCGCCCGCCTTCTTGCCGCTATGGGCCCGGCGCAGGCTCTCGCCATAAGCCAGCACGGTGAGGCGGGCGCCGGGCTGGATGTCGAGCGCCCGCTTGAAGTCGTCGACCGCCGCGTCGAAGTTGCCCAGCGCGGTCTCGACGACCCCCAGATCGTGCCAGGCCTCGAAGAGGCGCCCGTCGAGCTGGGTGGCGCGGGAGAGCGGCTGGCGGGCCTCCTTGTAGTGCTTGCGCCCGGTGCGCATGATGCGGACGCCTTCGTCGAAGGCCGCCTGCGCTTCCGGGCTGGTCTTCGGTAGCGCGACCGGCGCAATCGGATTGACCGCCGCCGCTCCGGGCCTCGGCGGATGCGCGCACCCCGCGGTCGCGAGGACGACGGCCAGCCCGACGCCGCAGCATCTGGTCTTATTGATCACGTCGAACCTCTTCGATGCGATCGAGCGCGATGCGCGGCTCGCCGGGGCGGCTGGACAGACGCAGCTCGGCCTCCTTGGGGTACTCGTTCTCCGCGAGGCGCGAGAGCGCCTGCCGGATCGCCTGGGTGTGCTTGTTGTAGACGCCGATCTGGAGCGCGCGGGCGTAGCCCGACTTGTAGGCGTCGATCGCCTTGTCCTCGATGACGACGATGACCTTCTCGAGCTCGTCGCGGTACATCTGCTTCTCGTCTTCCTTGAGGTCCTTTGGCACCGGCGCGCTGCGCATGGCCTTGGCGTAGGCCTCGTAGCCCTGGCCGATGCGCAAGAGCGCGGCGGTCGCCCATTCGGGTGAGCGGTAGGTGACCACGTCGAGATAAGTCTGCTTCGCTTCTTCCAGGCGCTTGGCCTTCTCCTCGAGGACCTTGGCGAGCTGCTTCGGCTTGCCGGCGATCTTGATGCGCTCGTAGTCGAGGTAGAGCAGCTCGCCCTGGATGTAGCGGGCCTCGGCGGCGTAGTACCCGCTCTCTTCGCCGCCGCTGCCGCCGTGACCGTGTTTGCCGTAAGCGGCCAGCGCCTTGGCGGCCGTCTCCTTGGCGGCCGCTTCGTTGCCCGCCTTGAGCTGGGCGTCCGCCTCGCGGGTCAGCGCTTCCACGGTCTTGGCGTCGCCCGGGTAGGCCTTGCCGTAGGCGGCGAAGCTGGCCGCGGCGCCGCGCCAATCCTTCTGGTCCTCGCGCACGACGGCGGCCTGGAAGGCGACGTCCTTGGCATCCGGGCGATCCTTGTAGCGTTTGGCGTACTCGCCGTAGTGCTTGATGGCGCGATCGTGCTGGCCGAGGCTCTGGCGCAGAACGCCCGCGCTCCGGAGCGCGTCGGCCGCGTGCGTGTTCTGGGGGTACTTCTGCGCCAGCTGCTCGTAGAGGACCGCGGCCTTGTCGTAGTAGGCGACGTTCTCTTCGATCCGGGCGGCGGTGAAGAGCGCGTCGGGCGCCTCGCTGGCGGAGGGGTACTTGTCGGCCAGCTCCCGGTACGCGCTGACCGCCTCGTCGGACTTCTTCTCTTTTTCGAAGACGGCGCCCGCGTTGTTGAGCGCCTTGGGCGCGTAGCCGTTCTGCGGATATTCGTGCGGCACGCGCAGGAAGAAGGCCGCTGCCTTGTCGTACTCGCCGCTCTGCGCGTACTTTTCGCCCGACTTCATCACCGCGCCTACGATCAGCTTGTCGAGGCGTTCCTGCTCGTCCTTGGGCGCGAAGGCCTTGGTCTTCTTGAGACGGCGGGCCCAGCTCTCGATGTTCTCGTAGTCCTTGGCCTTGCCGAGCGCCTGCAGGATCCGATCGCCGGCCGCGCCCGCGTTGGGATCGTCGGGGTAGCGCTCGACGATGAGCCCGAAGCGCTTGATCGCCTCGTCGTAGTCGCCGTAGTCGAAGAAGAACTGCCCGTTCTTGTAGATGACGGTGACGATCTCTTTGTCTTTCGGGAACAGCGTCGCGTAGAGATCGGCCGCCTCGCCGAACAGGCGATCGCTGTCGGTGATCTCGCGCTTGCCGCTGCCCGAGCCGTTCGACGAGATGGGCTTGCGCACCTTCTCGAAGGAGCCCATCGCCTGCAGCAGCGCGTCCTTGTGGTACTTGCCGACCGGCTGGGTCTTGCCCACCGCCAGGTATTCGCGTCCGGCGTCTTCGTACTTGCCGAGCTTGAAATAGAGGATGTCGGCGCGCAGGTAGCGCAGCTCCACGGTGTCAGGCGCCTCCGGGAAATTGGCCAGGTAGAACTGGTAGGCTTCCGCGGCGCGGGCGTATCGATCCCTGTCGACGACCTTGGTCGTCTTTTCGGTTTGCTGCGCCTCGGCGTGCATGGTCTTGGCCAGCGTGCGGATCAGCTCCTCGGCCATCGCGCGCGCGTGCTCGACGGTCTTGGGCCGGTCCTTGTTGGCGGCGGCCCAGGCGCTGCGGCCGCCGTAGGCGCTGGCCAGCTTGCGCATCTCGGCGACGGCGGTCTTGATGTCGCCCATCAGCTGGTAACCCTCGACGATCTTGCCGGCGTAGTCGGGCGCGTCGGAGCTGTTGGGGTCGAGCTCGATGAGCAGCCGGTAGGCCTCGACCGCACGTTCGTAGCGGGTCTGATCGAAGACGGTGTCGGCCAGCTGCTTGAGCACCTTGCGCGAGTACTGCTTGCCGCCGATCTGGGCCAGGAACTCGAAGGCGTCGTGGGCGCTCTTGGTATCGTCCTCGGTGAAGAGCTCGACCAGGTAGTCGAGCGCCTGTCCCTGCAGCTCCTCGGCCCGCTTCTGTTGATCCTCGGTCCGGCCGGCTTTTTTCTTGGCCAGGTCGAGGACGTCCTTGAACCGCTGCGCGCTCTTGTTGGTGTCGCCCAGCTTCCAGTAGCACCAGGCGGTCTTGAACAGCGCCAGGTCGTAGAGCGTCGACTTCGGGTGCTGCAGGACCTTCTCGTAGGCCTCGAGCGAGCTCTTGTAGTTCTGCTGCTCGTAGAATCGGAACTCCGCGATGGCCATCCAGGCGTCGGCGATGTAGCGCGAGCGCGGGAATCGATCGAGGATGATCTGGAAGTATTTGATCGATTCGCCGATCTTCCCCTGGTCACGCAGCGAGAACGAATAGAGGTAGATGACCGTGTCGATCTTGCGGAACTTCGGGTACTGGTCGATGAGCTTCAAGTAGACCGCCTGCGCCTGCTCGAGGTCGACGGTGGGCGGGCGGCGCGGCACCTTGGGGCACTCGGCGCGGTCGGTGTGGCAGGCCGAGACCGCCGCCTGATAGCGGCCCATCTTCTCGAGGTACACCGCCTTCGATTCTTCCCAGTAGAGCTCGGCCAGCTTGTACATCGCCTCGGCCTGCTCTTTGGAATGGGGGCTGTCGTGCAGGTAGCTCTCGATCAGCTTGATCGCCTCGCGCCTGGCGGCGGTGACCTCCGCCTCCTTTTCGAGGAGCGCCTGGCGCAAGACCGGCGGCAGCTTGCTTTCCGGCTCGTCGGCGTCGGCATCGGCATCATCTGAATCCGCGCCCGCCTCGTGGGTCTTGCCGGCCGCGGATCGGGAGCCCGACTTCGCCGCGTGCGCGACGGCCGGCAACGCCAGCATCGCCGTGATCGCAAAGAGCGCGGCCAAGCTGCGCGGTCCGCGCGGCGATCTATTTGAAGTTCTCGTACTCATCGGACCAGTACTCACCTTCGAAGGGCCAGTACTCCTCGTCGTCGCCCATGAGGCCTTCCAGTTGAAGCGTGGCGAACATCTCGGCGGGGTAGCGCCCCTCCCGCAGGTTCTCGATCTCGATCTCGAGCTTCTTCTTCTTGCCGATGACCGCGTCGATGTGGGTGAGGCGCGCCTCGCGGAGCAGCTCGCGCAGGCGCTTGTCGAGGTCGGCCAGCGCGGCCGTCGCGATGACGCCGGTCGCGGCGACCAGATTCGCCCGCAGCTTGCGCGCCTCGATCCCCAGCGCCATCGTCGCCTGGGCCTCCTTGGCGAACGGGCCCCGGGCGACGTTCTTGAGGCGCGCGGCGCGGTGGGCCTCGTCGGCCAGCTGGCCCACCCGTTCCTCCATCTCGGGATCGCCGGCCGCGAGCGGGCGCAAGCCTTCGACGTCCTGGACCAGACGCACCGCCTCGGTGGCGTCAGCATTGTCGGTGGCGCCCTTTTCGTGCGCGGTCAGCTCGTCCCAGACCGCGACCTCGTTCGGGATCATCCCGGTTTCGCGATCGAGCGCCCGAATATCGCCGGTGAACTTGTAGAAGCGGGGGTCGACTTTGAGCAGCTCGGCGATGGGATCGTGCGGTGTCGCGATCGACGCCTTGCTGAGCAGGCGCCGGTAGAGCGCGCCGCGCTTGGCCGGATCCTTCAGCAGCGTCGCCACCTGGGCCTCGATCGGCGCGTAGGTCTTCACGAAGGTGTCGAGTGTGGCGCGCACCTGATCGAACCGGCAGGACTTGAGGTCGATCATCGCGTGCAGGAGCATCACGTCGGGCGCGAGCGGCGACTTCGGGAAGGTGCGGTCGAACTCCTCCAGGAAGGCGCTGGCCGCCTCGAACTCCCCCTTCTGGAACATCGACCAGGAGGCCTCGAAGAGCGCGTCGGGGAGGCGATCCGAATCCTCGGGGACGCGGAAGTAGAAGTAGTACGCGTCGTCGTACTTCCCCTGCTCGTGCGCGATCTGGCCGAGCGCCAGGTAGGCCAGATCCTTGACCGCGAAGTAGCGGCCGTCGATGAAGAAGGTGAAGCGATCCTGATCGACCTGTTCGACGACCTCGCACAGCGCGTGTCGGGCCGCCGCGAAGTGCCCGTGGCGGGCGTGGATGAGGCCGCGGAAGTAGAGCGCGGCGGCATAGAAGCGCGACTGGCGATCGACGGTGGAGAAGAGCGATTCGGCGCGCGTCCCATCGCCGGCCGCGTAGGCGACCTTCCCGGCCAAATAAGCGTGCTCGGCGGCGCTGTCGTGGGGCAGGGCGTCCTCGCGTCTGGCGTCGTCATGATCGAGGACCGAGAGAATCGCGGCTTCTTCTTTGGTCTCGAGCGCCACGTCGACCATGGCCCGGTAAGCCGGCGCGAAGAGCGGCGACTTGGTGCCGCGTCCGAGGACGCGCAGCAGGTAGCGCTCCGCCGATTTGGTGCCGCCCGCGCGAATCAGGGCCCGCGCCAGCGTCAGCTCGGCGGTGGCGTAGTCGGGCGCGTATTCGAACTGCGTGTAGCGCGACGATTCGACGATGCGGTAGAGCCGGACGCTCGCGATCTCGGCGTTGCCGGTGACCAGGTCGTCCTCGGCGGCCGCCAGCTCGGTGCGCAACCGATCCAGGGTGGCGGGTTGTTTGTCGGCGCCCAGCACCCCGGCCTTCTCCAGATCGGACAGATAGCGCGCCATGGGATCGCCGCTCGGCGCCGCCTTGGGGGCGGCGTCGACGTCGGCGTCCACCTGCTGGAGAAGCAGGGCGAGGAGGAGCGCGATCATTTCTCCGACTCGACCTCGATCTCGATCTCGGGCTCGTACCCGGGCAGATCGCCGTCGTCGTCTGCGGTGATCTTCACGTTGGTGCGCAGGTCTTCGGGAACGTTGACGACGAAGGTCTGTTCGGATTCGTAGCCCAGATCGGCGTGCTCTTTTTCACCCTTCTTGCCGGGTCGGACTTCGATCCGCACGGTGAGCGTGTGCGGTCCAGGCTTGGTGGGGCGCTCCGACACCTTGATGAGCTCGTCGACCAGCGGCTTTTCGCCCGAGTCCCAGATCGAGTTCCCGTCGAGCCTGATCTCCGCGCGACGAAGAATGAAATCCGGGGCGCCCTTCCAACGCAGCGTCGCGGCCAGCTTGGACTCGTAGATCCCTTCCTCGACCAGCTCGGCGCGGGCCCGAGAGCGGAACAGCTCGTCGCGCAGGCGGTCGTATTCGGCGCGCAGCTTGGCGAGATCGATGGTGGGCGCGGGGACCGGCGGTGCGGTCTGGTGCTCGGCCGACGCGTTGCCCGCGCCGGAAGGCACCCCCGATTTCGATGCGGGCGCGCGCCCGGCATCGGGCGCCGCATCGTCGGCGGGCTCGCTCTTGGCCGCGCGGGCCGGCGGGGCTGCCAGCGCCAAGCAGAACAGCGTCAAAGGGAAAACCAGTCGCCGGGTGTTCGTTCTATCCACTTTGATCACTCCCCTTGGTCACTCTCGAATCGGCAGGTAGATGCTGAGACCGACGGTGGTCGTGAGATCGTTGACCAACATCGTCTGCGACAGGAGCTGCTGGCGGTAGATGCGGTCGCGCACGTCCATGCGGATGGCCCAGGCGTGGCCGAGGAAGAATTTGAGGCCGAAGCCGCCATTGCCGGCCAGATCCTCCGATACCACCGAGTCGACCACGCCGGCCCCGGCCGCCAGATAGAGGTCGAAGTGGGTGATCGATCCGCCGAGGCGCATCTTGGCGTGCGCGGGCGCCCAGATCAGGTCGGCGTCGAAGTACATCTCGCGCCGGGGCCGTCCCTGCAGGACCGCGAAGGTTCGTTCCAGCTCCGGTCCTCCGTTCGAGGTCAGGCTGGTGATCGCCGCCGAGGCCTCGACACCGAGATCCTCGGTCATGTGATAGGTGTAGGCGACCCCGAGCGTCCCGGGGATCGGCGTCGATCTCAGCACGGGAACGCGGCCGACATACGGAATGTCCCCCAGGTGACCGGAGTAGACGCCGTCGAAGAGGTCGGACGAGTAGTACCCGCCCTGCAGGCTGAGCTCGTGGCGGTTGGTCTGCTGAAAGAGGCGGTCGCGGCTGGTCCGTTGCTTTCGCTTGGCGAACAAATCGGCCTTGATGTCCTCATCTATGCACGCGTCCCCACCTTTTCCATCCGAGGTGCTCGTGGCGGCCGTGTCTTCGTCGGAGGTCTCGTCGTCCGTATTGGCGACGGCGAGCCTCGCGGCGCCGAGGAGGAGCACCGCGATCGACGCTGAGACCACGCTCAGCCGAGCCATAGGCTGAACCCCGCGAGGACGTTGATGTTGTTGGTGATGCGCCCGCGTCCGAGCACCTCCTGCGGCAGCAGGAAGTCGCGCAGGTCCAGCCGGAACGCCACGAAGCGGTTGAAGTAGAGCTTGAGACCGGTGCCCACCTCCCAGGTCAGGCCCAGGACGCTGGGGTCGAAGGTACGACCGGCCCCGGCGACCGCGAAGAGATCGCTGTGAATGATGCGCGTCTCGCTGAACTTGAACTTCGCGTGGATCGGCGACCAGAGCAGCGAGAGCATTCCCTGCCAGGCGATGCTTTCGTGGAAGTGCGTCTGCTGGTCGAAAGCCGTGAACGCCTCTTCCAGCCTGAACTGCATCGGGGACCGGGTGACCAGCGCTTCGAGCCCGAAGTCTTCCGACGGATAGAACGACAGCGCGCCGCCGTAGCTGTAGGTGGACGACAAGGCGTCGGCCGCGTAGAAGCCTCCCACGCCGGAGAATTCGAAGCGGTGCCGCTTGAGGAAGTCGCGGCGCTGAACGCCCTTGCGGCGACCACCGGTGGCATCGCCCTCCAGGCAGGCCAGACCGTGCAGGGCCGACTCCGGCTCCTCTTCGCTTTCGGCCGCGTCGCTTTCTGGCTCGCCCTTGGAGGCGCCGGCGGTGCTGGCGGAGTCCGGGGCGGCGTCGTCCTCGCTCGGAGCGGCTTCGGAGGGCTTCGCCTCGCTGGCGTCGTCGTCGTCCGTTCCCCGATCCTCGAAAAGGTTTTCGGTCGGCTTAGCGCCTACCAACGGGGGCGCGGCCAGCGCGGGGATCCCGTTGGTGAGCCCGTAGGCCAGAGCGAGGACGACCGTCGCACGAACCAACGCCCGAAAATCGTAGTCCTAGCGCACCGCGCTTGGCAAGGTTCGTCATGATTCTTTTTCATGAAAAGCTCGTCGAGAGATGACATCTATTCGCTAGAGGACTGCGCGAGGACGACGTTGAGCACCGAGCTTTGCCAGCTGAACCGCGCCACAACGATGAAAATGGGGGTGGCGCAACATCGGGCCGGCCATGTGGCGCAACGTGCGAGACGTGATCGTTCACCCCACATCTGGTCGGTCGTGCTCTCCTCTCTCGTCGGTGTCGCTTCTGCCTGTTCGGCCTCCCAGGCACCCGGGACCGACGCGGCTCCGATGCCGCAGACCTGCGCCGGTGGCCTGATCTGCGTCGGCGCCCAGGCGGTCCGCGCCTGTCGGGGCCACCTGGTCGCAGAGCTGGTCGATGACTGCGCGGCGAAGGGGCAGGTCTGCAGCCTGGCCCGCTGCACCTCGAGCGTCTGCCAGATCGCGGAGACCAACACGAGCAGTCTGGTCGGTTGTCTCTTCTACACGCTCGAAGCCGACAACATCTTGGAAGATGAGGCTGCCGCCACCAGCTTCCTGGTTACCAATCCCGGCGGCGATCCGGCGGCGGTCGACCTCCAGGTTCCGATCCCGGGAGAGGCGGGCACCCCTGCGCAATGGTCTAGCGAAGCGAGCCTCCAGGTGCCCACGGGAGAGTCGGGGCGGCTGGTCGCGATCAATCCCGTACTGGGCGTCGGGAAGAGGCCGCGGTCGGCGCTCCGCGTCTCCAGCGATCGACCGGTCACCCTCGTCGAGATCGAGAGCGACGATTCATCCCAGAGCGCGATCAGCTCGGGCGGCACGATGATCCTCCCGGTGCAGTCGCTCGGGGTCGACTATCTCGCGGTGACCTATCCGCAAGCGGCCACCCCGGCCGTGGCGGGCACGCCCGGCAGTCGCGGAGGCGCCGGGCGGGTGATGATCGTCGGCACGCAGATGGGGACCACGGTCCACTTCAGGCCCTTCGGAGCGGTCACAGCCGATCTCAGCGGTGGCACGCCCCAGATCAACGCCGGCGACGACTATGTGATCGTGCTCGACGATGGCGACGTCTTTCAGATCTATAGCGGCGCCGAACAGGAGGATCTGACCGGAAGCCGCGTGACCGCCGATCAGCCGGTCGCGATCTTCTCGGGCAACATTTCCACGACGTACGGCTCCGGGGTGACCGGAATCAACTCGCCCGACATGGCGCACGAGCAGATGCCGCCCATGGCCACCTGGAGCCGGACCTATGTCGCCGCGTCGCTCACGCCCCAGTCGAGCATCGGCTGCACGTCGTTCTTCGGCACCGACGGGGCGTCGATCTGGCGTGTCCTCGCCTCGGTCGACCACACCACGATCACCTTCGAGGGCCCAGGTGCCACCGCGCTGCAGCGGTTGCCGACGGGCGGCGGCATGGCCGAGCCGCTGGTGGAGCCCCTCCTGCTCGACGCGGGACAGGCGGCGTCGCTGGTCGGTGTCGGCAGCTTCACGGTCATCGCCGACAATCCGATCCTGGTGACGCAGGGAATGGACTGCGAGCCCAGCCTGTCACTGGCGATCGCCGCCGACGGCGGCGCGCTGATCAAGAACCTGCGTTTCGCGGTGCTGCCCAATTTCGATCAGCTTCTGGGGATCGTCCGCCTTCAAAACGCGCAGGTGGATCTGGACGGTCTGGCGCTGCCAGACGCCATGTTCCAGCCGGCGGGAGGCGGATTCGAGGTGGCGGAGGTAACGCTTCCGCCCTGCCTACCTGTGAAGGACGTCTGCACGCACCATCTCACCTCGTCGGTGGGCTTCGGGATGACCCTCCGCGGAATGGACGTCGCGTCGAGCTACGCGCTGACCGCCCCCGCGCTGGTCGGCTGTGACCCGGTTTACGAGTTTTGCCTGAATTAAATCAGGAACCCTGGGAGGGTTCCTGCGACCTCCCGCGATGGGGTCGCGCGAGCGGAGCTCGCCACAGTTAGGCGCCTTTGAGGGCTTCGAGGTCGGCGCGCAGGTTGTCGGGGGTGAAGTTGTCGCGCTTGCGGCGGACATCGAAGTAGAGCAGGACCATCCCCAGCACCGGTACCGGCAGGAGGATCATGGTGATGAGATCGCCGAAGAGCGAGCTCGCGAAGATCGCCGTTCGCGGGATGAGCGCGCTGGCCAGGATTTGGGCAACCCCGCGGAGGATCCCGAAGACCAGCACGAGCAGGGTCACCCGCAGCCAGTCGGAGCGGACCAGCGTGACGCTGCGCTCGAGCGCGGCCCGCCCGCCGATCCCCTCGATCAGCACGACCGGCGAAACGAAGGCGAAGAGAAGTCCCAAGACCAGGCCGGGAATGACGAAGAAGACGAATCCGAGCGCCACCAAGAACGCCGCGGGGATGACGGCCGACAGGAGCTTGCCGAGACGCCGAAAGAGCAGCATCCAGACCTCGCGCCACTCGGCGTTGCCGCCCAAAACGCGATCGGCGACCGAGATGGTGAGCGCGCCGTTCGTCAGCGGCACGATGATGCCGTAGAGGAAAAATGCCGTCACCAGCGTTCCCAGCAGGCCGAACAGATAGACGCTGAGGCCCCCGGCGAGCATCGCGGTCGGGTCGGCCGCGGCCACCAGCGCCGCCGTCGGTCCGAGGATCGCCGCCAGCGCGAGCGACTTGATGATCGACGCCGGGACGAACAGCAGGGCGCAGGTGACGAGCAGCGGCTTGGCGTGCGTGCGATACAGCTGAAAGGCTTCGGCCAGGATGTCGGCGACCCCTTTTTCTGGCGCGGGGGAAGTCGGGGGATCGGGTGTTTCGGACATGGCGGCTTCCTTTCTCGGAACAGCGTGAAGCATATATCGAAGCCGGCCGCGCATGTTAAAAGGTCACGCCATGTGCCGGCGCCTCGCCCGCCTGAAAATGGCGATGATGCTCGCGCTCTTCGTCGCGCTCTTCGTCGCGCCGCCGCGCGCCGAGGCCCAGGCGCCGCCCGCAGAGCCCGGCGAGATCGCCGCACCCGCGCCGCCGGTGGTCGCGCCGCCCAGCGTCGCGCCGCCGATTGTCGCGCCGCCGGTGGTCGCGCCGCCGGTCGCCGCGCCGCCGATTGCCCCACCGACGCCCGTCGAGCAGACGCTCGTCGAACCACCCGTCTTCGAACCGGTGGCGCGCCCGCGTCTGTCGCTGGCGGTGGGGATGGGCGCCACCTTCGATGCGGCGGGATTTCCCGGCGGCACCCATGCGATCCCGGCGTTCTTCGCCGTGGGTGGCTTCGGGGATGGTCTTGGCGGGTTCGATCTGGGTGCGTTTGCTTCCTCGGCCTCCGGGCGATTTCACGGCGTCGACGCAAACGGCGTCGGCGACAACCCCGTCGACCGGCTGGCCCTGGATGCGTTCGGGGTGATCCGCCCGGCTGCCCGCCTCGCGCGGGGCGACGACCGCTATCGGATGCGAGTCCTGCGGACGGTTGCCGGGGAGCTGGGGCTGGGCGTCGAGCGCGACGGCCGCGCCGCCGGTTCGGGCAGCCGATTCGCGCTGCACACGGGCGCGCGGGTCGAGCTGCCGCTCACGCGGGCTGGGGAGGCGAGCGAGCTTCGCCTGCGACTCGCCGTGCGACGGGCGGTCGGGCTCTACACGCCCAAGCTCTACGGCGCCACCGCCACCGACGTCACCTCGGTGGGCGACACCACCGAGGTCTACGCCGCGCTGGCGGTGGTATTCTAGATCGCCCGCGGTCGCGCTCCAGCGCGTCCAGGGCGTCGATGCAGCTCAAGCGGTTCAAGCGGTTCGGGTTGGAAAGCCGGGGTGCCCTCGCGGTCATGGCGGCGGCCGCGTTGGTGAGCGGTTGCTCGTCGACCATCGACGTGCTGCCGGCGGCCGAGACGCTGGCGCCCCGGATCCTGACCGTCGTCGGTCTCCCGATGTCGATCGGCTGGGGAGGGCCCGCCCAGTTGCGTCGTGTTCAACGCCGGGCCAGCGACAGCCTGATTGTGGCCACCGGGGGCCGCGCCGTGATCGCCGAGGAGCTGACCACCGGCGAGGACGACGCGCAGGTCACGGCGGCCTTGCGGGCGCTCGGTGAGGATCCGGCGTTGGCGCTCACCTTCTCGATCAGCGTGACGCTGGGCGGCCGGCAGGTCAGCGGCATCGCGCCGATCTCCGGTTTCATCGTGGGGAAGAACCTGGTCGTCGACTACCACGCGCGCATCGAGGTCCGTCACGTCGGTGCCGGCGACGTCATCGGGGCGGTCGAGACCGTCGCCACGGGTGCCCCCAACGAGCCCGAGGTCGCGCCGAACGGCGACAAGCGCGCCGCGATGGAAGCGATCGACAGCGCGATCGGGAAAGCCGTCGCGACCTTCGCCCCCCGGCTGGTCTCGCAGGCGCGCGCGGCGCGGATCGTGGAGGTCCCGGTCGCCGCGTCCAAGAATGCGGCGAAGAGGTTGGCGGCCCTCGGCGAGCTATACCCGGAGCTCTCGCTCGACGACACGCAGACGCTGGCACAGAGCCGCGAGCGTTTCCTGGTGCTGGTGCCGGGGGAGCTGGTGATGCTCGGGATCGCGCGCGGCGATCTGCTCGGCGTTCCCGGCGGGCAGACGGCCGCCAGCCGGGCAGCGCTGGCCCGCGCGGTGGCGCGGGGGCAAAAGCCCGCTCTCGCGATAGAGCGCGCCGGTCAACGATACATCCTGGCGTCGCGGTAGACTGCGCCCGTGATGCGGCTCGCCGCGCGCCGGCTGCCACCCGCGACGCTCTGGCTCGTGCTGTCGCTCTTGCTCCTGGTGGCGGGGCTGGCGCTCCGGCCGATGGCGGAGTCGGACCTCTTCTTCCGCATCAAGGCGGGACAGGAGATCCTGCTCCACCACGGGCTTCCCGGTCGGAACCTGTTCTCGTTCACCACTCCCGACTACCCGGACCTCGACACCTCCTGGTTGTTCGAGGTGGGCGCCGCGGCCCTCTACGGGCGGGCGGGCTTCCCGGGCATCGTCGTCGGCAAGACGCTGGTGTTGTTGGGGACGTTCGTCGGCGCCTACGCCCTTTGCCGCCGGCGCGGCGCGAGCGCGGTGGCGAGCGTGCTGGCCCTGGCGGCGGCGGCGTTCGTGGGAAGTGACCGCTTCGTCGAGAGGCCGCACGTCTTTTCCTTCGCCGGCGAGGTGGCGGCGTTGGCGGCGATCGATCTGGTCGTCGAGGGCGGGATCGCGGCGGCCGCGCGGGTGGGCGTCGCGTTCCTCGCGGCGATCATCGTGTGGGCCAACCTCCATGCGGGCGTGTTCGTCGCGCCGCTCATGGTTGGGGCGGCCGCTCTTGGCGCGGCGCTCGATCGGGGCGGCGGGGCCCGGCGGCTGGCGCTGCTGGCGGCGGCCGCGGCGCTCGCCACGCTGGCGACGCCCGTCGGCGCCGGCCTCACCCACTACCTTCGGCTCCACCTCGAGATTCCCGCGCTTCATCCGGTCGATGAGTTCCGGGCGCCAACCTGGATCTCGGACGCGCCGCTCATCGTCTACGCCGCCGGGCTGGTGTTGCTGGCGGCCGCCGCGCATCGGCAGGCGCTGGGACGGATTTCCATTCGGGCGCTCGCCCCGGTGCTTCCCCTGGCCGCTCTCGCCGTCCACGCCGTCCGTTTCGGCGCCGACTTCGCGCTGGTGAGCGCCCCGCTGCTGGCCATCGCCATCACCGATCTCGGGGCGCGGATGGCCGCGCGCTCGGCGGCGCTGCGCGCGCCCGTCCCCGCGGTCGCAACCGCCGCGCTGCTGGTCGGATTCACCGTCGCGCCCCGTCTGGCCGCCGCCCCCTCCATTCGCGGGGGTATCGCCCTCGACACGCGCGAGCTTCCGCTGGCGGCCATCGCTTTCGCGAACGAGAACGATCTCCGCGATCGGATGTACAACGACTTCGAGACCGGCTCCTATCTCTTGTTCGAACCGGTCGGCGGATACCCGCGCCACCGGGTCTTCGTCGACCCGCGCCTGCCGGCATATCCCCCGGAGATGCACCGCCTGCTGGGCCGGGCGGACGTCGGCCGCGTCGAATGGGGCGCGGCGATGGACCACTACGGCGTCGAGACGGCCCTGCTCGCCTACGCGGGCGTCAACCGGCGTGTCGCCTGGTGGGACCCGGAGCGCTGGGCGTTGGTCTTCCGCGCCGGCGACGCGCGCGTGTTCGTGCGCCGACTGCCGCGCTTCGGGCCGCTCATCGCCGCGCGCGAAATCCCCGCCGCCTTCGATTTCTCCGTCGAGGAAGGCACCACCACGTTGCCGATCGAAGCGCGCCCGGCCGCGTCGCCGGTCGCCGACTGCGAATGGAGCCGGCGGGTCGGCGATCTGCTGTTCGAGCTGGACGGCGCCCTGTCGACGCGCGCGCGGCAGGCCTATTCGCGGGCGCTGGCGGCGCCGCCGGGCTGTCTGGCACCGGCGGACGAGGCGCGGATCTGCGCCTGGCTGGGGGCGCTCGATCTCGAGGCGGGACGTGCGGGGTCGGCCCTCGAGCTTCTGGCCCGGGCCCTGGCCCGCGGCGATCGGGACCTGACCACCGTCACCAACCGGGCGGTGGCGCTCGAGGCGCTCGGTCGCGCAGGCGAGGCCGCGGATGCCTGGGCCGAGGTCGCCGCACGTGCCGGCGATTCGGCGCTCGGCGCCCGCGCGCGGGAGCGACGCGCGCACCTCAATCGCTGATGCGGTCGCCGCTCAGCGTGGCGGTCAGCAGGGCACGGCCGAGACTGGTGCGGAGATCGACCGACCAGACGCCGACCTGCGCCGGGTCGATTCCAGTGGAACCGAGCTTGCTGGCCAGACCGTCGCCGTGGGTTTCGTAAAGCGGCGTCGAACCCGAGAGGGTGAGGTCCAGGTCCGCGCCATCGGCCCCGTCGAACGCGCCGTCGAGCTTGGCGGCCAGGGCCTGGAGCCCGGAGGCGCAGGCGGCCGAGAGGCAGCCGGTCGGCGCAGAAACGGCGGGGCAGAGCGTGGCGTCGAGCGCGGCGCATCCGATGGCCGCGCCGTCGGCGGAGTGCGCCAGTGCGAAGAGTGCGGGGACCAGACCCGCCGCCGTCGCCGGCAAGCCGCGGGGAACCAGCGAGAGCGGGCCAAAGGCGCTCCGCGCCGCGGTGCCGAGGCGCAGGGTGAACCCGTGGTTGCCGATGACCAGGAGGCCATCGTTTGCCGTGGCGGTCGTGTACGCCGTCAGGATCGGCAGCCCGAGCGGCGCGAGCGGCACCGCGCCCGGCCCGCTCGGCGGGCCAAAGACGGCGCTCGAGAGGGTGTGCGTGACCAAATAGCCGCCGGCCACGCTGCTGGGCTGGATGGTGAGGATGGATTGCAGCGTCACCGTGTCGAGCAGCCCGGAGGCGTCCGTGGCGATCGCCGGCAGCGCGAGCAGCGCGGGCGGCGTCGGGCTGCCGAACAGACCCAACGCGATCGCGTCGAGGCTCTCGGCGCCGCCGCCGTCGTGTGCGCTCCGGCAGTCGGTCGGGGCGCCGGTTCCGTCGACGAGCACGATGCCCCGCCGCGCGGCCAGCGCGTCGCCGAGCGCGCCTTCGCCACCGGGGACCGTCGACGGGACGCAGTCGAGCGGATCGGCTGCGCTCGATCCCGACAGTGCGTCGAGGGTGCAGTCGAGCCAGAGCTGCGCCGGATCGAGCGGACAGTCGCTGAGATCGGTCCAGGGGGCGGCGAGCGCGGCCGCGGCCGCCAGCGGCGGCTGGAAGCTCAGCGTCGAGGTCACCGCGAAGGTTCCGACCGGATCCGGCGTCGCGTCGTAGAGCGGCAGCGCGACCTCGACCGTGCTGTTCGCGAGCAGGCTCGACCCGGGGATATCGACGCAGCCCCGCGCCAGTACAGTCGTCGCCGTGCCATGTTCATAGAGCGCCTGTCCGACCGCCGCGCTGAGGTCGCCGGTGTTGACGAAGTCGTAAAACGCCGTGCCGCCGACCGCCAGGCCGGTGACACCGCGGGCGGGATCGGGGGGGTGCGCCAGATCGAGATCGCGGCATGACATCTGATCGAAGAATCGCACTGCCAGGCCGGTGGTCGCGGCGGCGGCGGTGCTCGACGGCGCGAAGAATGGCGCGACCATCACGCCCCCGACCGTCCCGGTCTCGACGATGACCGCGACCTCGGCGCTGGCCGAGCCCATGGTGGCCTGGATGCGGAAGGTGGTGGCGAGCCCGGCGCGCACGCCGACGGTGGCCGAGCCGGCGGCGTCGGTGACGGCGCTGGCGGCGGCCAGCGTGGCGCCCTGGGCGCCGGCGCCCGCCCCGTCGACGATGGCGAAGCCAACGGTCTGGCCCACGGCGGGCTTGCCGCGATTGGTGAGGGACACGCTGGCCGTTCCCGCCTCGCCCGGGCTCAGCAGAATCGTGTCGGCCACCGCGGCGAGCACGAAGTCTCCGGGTTGTTGAGACGCCGGGCTTCCCCCCGCGCAGCCACCCGCCGACAGGATCGCCAACGCCAGCGACAGGAACGCCCGCCGGCGCGGGCCTGTGGACAAAATGTGGAGTCTTTTGAGCTGGATTGCCTGGGCGCGCAGAGCCAAGCTCGGTTCGCGCGCATGCCTGAGTTCACGCACCTGCATCTGCACACGCAGTATAGCCTTCTCGACGGCGCGATTCGCCTCGACCACCTGTTCCCGAAGGTGCTCGAACGGGGGATGAAATCTGTCGCGATCACCGATCACGGCAACCTATTCGGCGCGCTCGATTTCTATCAGAAGGCCAAGGCCCACGGGGTCAAGCCCATCTTCGGCTGCGAGACCTACGTCGCGCCCGATCGCCACGACAAGACCGAGCGGCGATCGAACCACCTGATCCTGCTGGCCAAGAACGAGGTCGGCTGGAAGAACCTCTCCTACCTGAACTCGATGGGCTACCTGGAGGGCTTTTATTACAACCCCCGCATCGACAAGCCCCTCTTGCGGGCGCACGCCGAGGGGCTCATCGGGCTTTCGGCCTGTCTGGGCGGCGAGGTCGCGCAGACCCTGCGGCGTCGCGGCGCCGAGGCCGCCGAGGTGGTCGCGCGCGAGTTCGAGGACATCTTCGGCAAGGGGAGCTTCTTTCTCGAGATGCAGCCCAATGGCCTGGCCGAGCAGGAAGAGGTCAACGGTCACCTCATCGCGATGTCGAAGAAGACCGCGATCCCGCTGATCGCGACCAACGACTGCCACTACCTGAATCAATCGGACGCGCGCGCGCACGAGATCCTGATGTGCGTGCAGCAGAAGAAGACCATCCACGACGAAAAGCGGCTGCACCACCGCAACGACGCTTTCTTCGTGAAGACGCCCGCCGAGATGGAGGCCTACTTCAAGCACACCCCGGAGGCGCTGGAGAACGCGGCGCGCATCGGCGCTCTGTGCAACGTCGAGTTCAAGCTGGGCGAGACGTTTCTCCCCCGCTTTCAGGTTCCCGAGGGAATGACCGCCGAATCCTATCTGCAGGAGATCGCCCAAAGCGGGCTGAAAAAGCGGATCGAGGAGGCGCACCGGCGCGGCGACAGGGTCGACGGCGACGTCTATGCGGCGCGCCTGGCGCTCGAGCTGGGCGTGATCACCAAGATGGAGTTCGCCGGCTACTTCCTGATCGTCTGGGACTTCATCCGCCACGCCAAGGAGCAGCGCATTCCGGTCGGTCCCGGGCGCGGCTCGGGCGCGGGCTCGCTGGTCGCCTACGCAACCCGCATCACCGACATCGATCCGATCGCCAACAAGCTGCTGTTCGAGCGCTTCTTGAACCCGGAGCGGGTCAGCATGCCGGACTTCGACATCGACTTCTGCATGAACCGGCGCGACGAGGTGATCCAGTACGTCACCGACAAATACGGCAAGGACAACGTCGGGCAGATCGTCACCATGCACCAGATCAAGGCGCGGTCGGGCGTGCGCGACATCGCGCGCGCCATGGCGCTGCCCTACGCGGACGCCGATCGAATCGCCAAGCTCGTCCCCGAGCCGATCCAGGGCAAGAGCCCGCCGATCGCAGAAGCGATCGAAAAGGAGCCGCGCCTGCAAGCGGTCTACGCCGAGAACCCCGTCTACCGGGAGCTGCTCGACGTCGCCAAGGCGCTGGAAGGGCTGAACCGCCACGCCGGCAAGCACGCGGCCGGCGTCGTGATCGGCGATCGGCCGCTGTGGGAGTACGTCCCCTGCTTCCGCCCCGCCGGCGACGAGGCCGGCATCGTCACCCAGTACGACAAGGACATGGTCGAGAAGGCCGGCCTGGTGAAGTTCGACTTCCTCGGCCTCAAGACGCTGACGGTGATCCAGACCTGCCTCGACCACGTCGCCCGGGATCGCGCCCTGCGCGGCGAAGAGCCGCTGGATCTGGCGCTGATTCCGCTCGACGATGTCGAGGTCTACAAGATGATCTCGCAGGCCGACGTGACCGGCGTCTTCCAGCTGGAGTCGTCCGGTTTCCGCGAGCTGCTCAAGAAGCTGCGCCCCGACTGCTTCGAGGACATCGTGGCGGCCGGCGCGCTCTACCGCCCGGGCCCGCTCGAAGGCGGCATGGTCGATGACTTCATCGACCGAAAACACGGCAAGAAGCGGGTCGAGTTCGATCACCCGCTGCTCGAACCGATCCTCGAGGACACCTACGGCGTCATCGTCTATCAGGAGCAGGTCATGCAGATCTCGTCGGCGCTGGCGGGGTACAGCCTCGGCAAGGCCGACCTCCTGCGACGCGCGATGGGGAAGAAAAAAGTCGAGGTCATGGCCAAGGAGAAGGCCGGCTTCCTCGAGGGCGCCAAGGAGAAAAAGATCGACCCGCGGATCGCCGAGCGGGTCTTCGACCTGATGGAGAAGTTCGCGGGCTACGGCTTCAACCGAAGTCACTCGGCCGCCTACGGTCTGCTCACTTACCAGACCGCCTACCTCAAACGCTATTTCCCGGTCGAGTTCTTCGCGGCGCTTCTGACCTGCGACAAGGATGACACCGACGCGATCGTGAAATTCATCGCCGAGGCCAAGTCCGCCGGCATCGCCGTGCTGCGCCCCGACGTCGACGAATCGGGCACCGACTTCAGCGTCGTCTCGACCGGTGAGAACGGGACCGCCAAGAAGGTCATCCGGTTCGGGCTGGGCGCGGTCAAGGGGGTGGGCGAGGGCGCGGTCGAGGTCATCAAGATCGCGCGCGAGCAGGGCGGCCCGTTCCTGTCGCTGTTCGACTTCTGCAAGCGCGTCGATGGACGCAAGGTCAACCGCAAGGTGGTCGAGGCGCTGGTCAAGGCCGGCGCGTTCGACGGGATCGCCCAGCAAAACCAAGTCACGCGCGCCCGCATGTTCGGCGCCATCGGTGTGGCGAGCGAGCGCGCGGCCGAGGCGCAGCGCGACCGCGAGAGCGGCCAGACCAACCTCCTGGCTCTGTTTGGCAGCGGTGGCGGCGAAAATGGCAAGGGCAAGGGGAAGAACCCCGCGGCCGACGAGCATGCCTATCCGCCCTTCGACGAATGGATGCCGAAGGAGATCCTGGTCTACGAGAAGGAGGCGCTGGGTTTCTACATCAGCGGTCATCCGCTGGATCGCTACCTCGGCGAGATCCGCCGCTACACCAACGCGACCGCCGCCAACTGCACCGAAAAGGGCGAGCGCGCCGAGGTGATCCTGGGCGGCGTGGTGACCAGCTTTCAGGAACGGCCGATGAAGAACGGGTCGGGGAAGATCGCCTACTTCACGCTCGAAGACCACTCCGGTCAGATCGAGCTCTTCGTCAGCTCCAAGAAGCTCGACGAGTACCGCGAGCTGCTCTCCAAGGACGAGCCGCTCCTGGTGACCGGCACCGTCGACACGCCCTTCGGCGAGGGCGAGACGGCGCGCGAGCGACTGCGCTTCCTCGACGCCAAACCGTTCTCCCGCGTGCGCGCCGAGAAGAGCTCGCTGCTCGACATCAAGCTCAACGCCGACGTGGTGAGCGAGGCGCAGATCCGCGCGCTGGAAAAGGTGCTCCGCAGCCACGCCGGCGCCTGCCGGGCGGTCCTGCGCATGGAGATCCCCATGCGCAGCGAGACAGTCCTGGCCCTGGGCGACGACTACAAGATCGCGGCCAGCGACGAGTTGCTGGCCCGCATCGAGCAGATCTTCGGCGGACGGGTCGCAGTCCTGCGGTAGCGCGCGGCGCTCAGGGCGTCGGCGCCTCGCAGGTCAGGGTGCTGGCGTAGCAGACGAGCCCGTCGCCGGACGGATCGCAGTCGTTCGAGCTGTTGCAGGCCTGGCCGGTCTGTTCAAAGGGAAAGCAGACGCCGAGCGAGGCACTGCCGGCGATCGAGGTCACGTTTTGGCCGGTCCCTTGGGCCAGACAGAAAGAATGGGCGACGCACTCGGGCGTCATGTCGCAGCGCTCGCCGACCGGGATGTAGCCGATGAAAAGCCCGCCGCAGCCCCCCACGTCGTTCTGGACGTTGGGGATCGCCCCCTCCGAGCCGTCGCAGGGGCGACCGTGATACGCGGCGATGCAGCTGTCCGCGACCGATGGATCGATGGCGAGGAGCCCTTCAGCCGCCGCGGTCGAGACCAACGCCAGCTGCTCGGTGATCGCAACCAACGCTCGCGCCTCACAAGACGAGGCGCCGTGACCGGCCGACGCGTCGGCCGCGGTCGCGCCGCTGCACGATGAGCCGGCGTCGACGGACCCGGCATCGGCCGGAACCGCGGCGTCGCTGAGGCCACAGCAGGCCTGGCGGGCACAGAAGGCCTGCGCCAACTGGGTCGCTAAGACGCCGGTGGTGGTCATCGTCGAAACCGGAGCGCTACTTCCCGATTCGCAACCGAGGAGGACTCCCCACAGGAGCAGGGGCGCCGAGCCGAGCCAGAAGAGCCGATGTCGCATGTCCTTTTTCAATATCACGCTTGACGCACCGATCGCCCGTGACCTGGGTCCGGACTGCGCGGCGCGTCGAATTCTCTACTTGTCATCATCTATAGGCTAGCCCGTCTGGTTGTCCCACACTATCCTCCGAGAATCTTGCCCCGAGAAGCCGCTCGTTCGCGGCAAAAAGCCGCGCCTTCGCCCACGGTCCGCCTGCTCCTGCAGGATGTCGCCGAGGGGATTCGTGTGCTTCAGACCCGGGACGGCGTCGAGCTCACCGATGAGCAGATTCTGGAGCGGGCACGGAACATCGTGACGGGATTGCTGGGGAACTACCGCATCCGCTCGATCGATCCGCAGCTCCCCCGGGAGCCGCGACCGGCTCAGCAGATCGACTTCCTCGACCAGATCGAGGCCCGGGCCGAAGCGCGCAACAACGGCCGCCCCGGCCGCGCCTGATCGCGTGGGCGGAGGCGAGCTTGGCTCGCTGGAGCCCTTCGCGGGGGGGCTGGGACCCTCTCAGGGTCCCGGTGTGTGTCCGTGGGCCGTAGGCACGATTCCGGCTCAAGGGTAGACTCCGTCCGGCCGAATGTTTGTTGGGGGAGGACCGCCCTGTCCGTGCTGTCGGGCTGCGGTCCCTGGAAAACATAAGTGAAGACTCGGTTAGGCCGGCTCGGAAGGTTGATGGATTTGGCGCGCCCGTTCGGCGGGCGGGGGTTGGGCATCACGCTCGGGGCGCTGATTGCGTTCGGGCTCGGGGGCCGGGTGGCGCTGGCGGGCAACACTTGTACGTGGACCAACGCCAACGCGACCGGGACCTTCAGCGATCCCCTGAATTGGGTGAATTGTGGAGGCGCCTATCCCGGACAAGTTACTCCGGGAGCGGATGCCGTGGTTTTCGACGGAACCTCACCGCACAACGTCTCGTGTTCCGTGAACGTCGCCATCGACGTCAACTCGATCAGCTTTCAGAACAGCTACACCGCCACCGTGTCTCCGAGCGGCGCTACGGCTATGCGAATACGCGGCAATCTGACCATGACGTCGGGCGCGAACTCTAAGCTCACACTCACCAGCGCCACCACGCAGATCGGTGGGACCTTCAATGAGACGAACGGGACACTCGACCCCAATGGCGGCACAGTGGTTTTCAACTCGACAAGCGCCGTGTCACACACCTTCCAGGACTCGTTCAAAAAGGTGATCATCAACGACGGCCTGGTCGGCTACTGGAACCTGGACGGATCCCTCGCCGACGGTTCCGGATACGGGAACACCGGCACTCTGCACGGCACGACCTCATTCACGGCAGTGGTTCCCGCGACCATCGGATTTTCGGATGCGGACGGGGTGGCCTTCGACGGCTTGACTGGCTACGCGCAGGTGGCGGCGCCCGTGAACATGCCGGCCGCCGACGTCAAGCAGACGATCAGCCTCTGGGCAAAGTTTTCGTCATCGTTGGCCACGCAGTCCATGGTCGCGCTGACCGGCGCAGGATCTGCGGTGAAATTTGGGCTCGGCGGCAACAACATCCGAGTCTGGAAAACATCGGGAGCCGATCTCGCCCACGTAGCGGCCCCGATCGACGGTGCGTGGCACCACATCGCATACGTTTACGACCCTTTGGCCGGCACCACCGACAAGCTTTACGTCGACGGTGTCCTGACCAATGGGCTCGGTGTCGGGCATGACGCCGGGGCGGTGACGGGCGTCTTCATTGGATCGGACAGCTCGAGCACCAATTTTTTCAACGGGTCGCTCGACGACGTGCGGATCTATAGCTACGCGCTGTCCGCTACTCAAGTGAGCGGTCTCGCCTTTGGCGGGATGCCGGCGGCCTCGCAGGCAACGCACACGTTCAGCAAGGCGTTCACCGCGACCGGCGACTTCGTGATCGCTTCGGGCGCCGTGACCGGCACGAAAGCCCTCACGGTCGGCGGGAGCTGGTTGAACTACGGGGGTGTCTTCACGGGAACCGGTCTGGTGAAACTCGGGGCGGTAGGGGGCTCCATCCTGTCGGGTGGCCAGCTCATGGGCGGCGGCCTGACGATCACCGGCGGCACCTACACCCTCGCGGACCGACTGTGGGCCCAGAACCAGACTTTGACCGTGAGCAGCGGTGCGACGCTCACCGATGGAACCTACGTGGTTCACGCCGGGGCCATGGCGGGTACCGGGACCTTCAACTACGGAACCGGGACGGTGGTGCTGGATTTCGTAAGCGCCACGCCCTTGGGAGCCTCGACCTTCTACAACCTCCGCATTGAAGACCCGACGGAGGCCAACCTGGTCGCGTATTGGAAGCTCGACGAGGGGACCGGCACCACCCTCTATGACCTTTCGGGCAGCGGGAACACGGGCACCCTGACGGGGGGCGCGACCTGGACGGGCGGAGCCTCGTCAAACATCGGTTTCGATGACCCGGCCGCACTGAGCTTTGATGGATCGACCAGCTACGCCTCGATGGGAACCAACAAGATCCCCGCGGCGAACAAGGCGCAGACGATCAGCTTTTGGGCCAAGTTCCCGTCGACGAGCGGTATCCACGACATGGTGACCCTGATGGACCCAGCCGATTCGAGCGCCCTGGAGGTCGGAATCAACGGCGGGAATCTGAACGTATGGGAGTACGGAAGTCCCATCCTCATCAGCATGGCGGCACCGAGCGTCAATACCTGGCACCACATCGCATACGTCTACGACAACTCGGGAGCGGGCACCGACCAGCTCTACGTCGACGGCGTGGTACACACAGGTGGCGGCAATACGACGACCCACCAGACGGGCGGGCCCACGATTGCGTACCTCGGGACCTGGAACGCAATCTCTGAAATCTACAATGGCCAGCTCGACGACGTCCGGATCTACAACGTCGCGCTCACGGCAGCTCAGGTCGCCCAGCTCGTGGCCGGGCGTTACGCGGGGACCGGCGGCTACGGGACGATCTCGCTCGGAGCCAACACCGCGGTCCACGGCTTTCTGAGGCTCGACGCCGGCAATCTGACGGCCAACGGCAATACCCTGGCCGCGACGCTCGCGAGCTCGATCACGACGGGGACGTACACCGTCGACGGCGCGGCTCAGACCTTCTCCAGCGACCTGACCGTGCAGCCGAACGGGGCTCTCACGCTAACCGGTGGAAGTGTGGCGATAGCCGGCGGCCAGACCTTGACCATGGATGGCACGCTCAACGCGTCGGCCATCGGCGCGACGATCAAGAGTGTCTCCGGTGCCTACACCTTCAAGGTCGGCTCAATCGCGTCCGCGACGCCGACGCTGAACATCACCGGCCTCGCCGTGCAGAACACCAACGGGAACGGCATGTGGATCAACGCCGTTGCGGGCGCGACGACCACCTTCACGCGGTTCGACAACGTCGCGTTCAGCAGCGGTACGGGCACGCAGCTCCTCCAGATCTACGCGCCGACGCTGTATCTCACGTCGAATGGCTGTACCTTCGACGGCAGCGCGACCTACGCGATAAAGCTGGTTGGAAACAACGCGGGTGACGTGCGCGCGGTGTTTGGCGATGCGACCTGCGCGACGAACACGAACGGCATCTGCGCCACCAGCGAAAAGTCGGACGACGACGCGAACAACGACGGGATTGCCGACATGTCCGGCGGCGCCAACAACGGCTCGGTCGTGCAGTTCGTGCGGTCGGCCGCCTACGCCGGAGGCACGTTTCAAGGTTTCCCGACGGCGGCGTTCGATTGGAACACGTTCAGTTACTACTCGACGTACGCGGTCTTCAGGAACGATGCTGGGACGGCCGACACCTTGTCCGTTGAAGACGAGACCGGGGCCCAGCAGTATTCCTGGCCCACGGGGGCGGGCGAAAACATCATCGGGACGCCCCAGTGGACGACGGTTGCCGGGAAGCACTACGTCTACGTCGCGACCAACAACGGCAACAACGCGGGCAAGATCTATCGGCTGATCGACACCCTGCCCGTTGGGATGACACCGGGGTCACTGGCGAAGGACGCCACCTGGGGAGCCGCCAACCCGTACCTCTGCACGTGCACCGTCAAGTCGCAGCTTTCGCTGGATGCGAACAACATCTATTGGGCTGCCACGAGCGTACCTGTCGCGACAACGATCCAGCAGCTCTGGGAAATCGGCCAGGGAACCGGCCTGACAACGGCGCAATCCAAAATGACGGGATGGCCGCTCACGACGCCGGCAGCCGTCACCACTTCGTCCCCCGCATTGGTGACGAGCGGTGGCACAACCCTCTACCTGGCCATAACCGGCGACCTCCTTCAGCTCGATGTGACCGGCACGACCTTCAACACCAACTCAAACCCGGGAACGGTCAAGGGTCGAGTCAGCATCGGAGGAACGAGTGCCACCGGGGGTACCAGGGTCTATGCGGGCGACTCGACCAATAATGGCAATAGCGGCACGATGTGGGCAATAGATTCCAAAAATTTCGGAGTCCCCGCAACCAGTTTCATCTGGAGCTACTCCGCCGGGAGCGCGATCAACGGATCCAGCTATTACGACAATACGACCGATACCATTCAGTTCGGCACGCAGGGCGGAGCGATCATCGTTCTGAACGCCGCCACCGGCGCGGCCAAGACAGGCTATCCGTACCCGCTCCCCGGCGGGGACCCGATCACTTCTGCGCCGCTCTACTACAACGGCATCCTCGCGGTCGGGACAACGCTGGGCAAGCTGTTTTTCTTGGATCGCGACACGGGATCGGCTCCCAACATCCGCCATGAATACAATTTCGGTCCGACGGAATCGGTCTCGGCCATCGGGTTCGATGCCAACGTCAATCGCTTCATGGTCTCGACGTCGTCGGCCGCGAAAGACGCCCGTCTCTATTACTTCGACCTATCAGCGATCTGACCCCGCCCAAGTAAGTCACCATGACCAACGACTCACGACACTTCAGCTCCCTCCCCGCCCTCCGGCTTCGTCGGGGCGTCGTGCTGGCGTCCGTCGCGTTCGCGACGCTCGTGGCGGCAACTGCGCGCGCCGACGACTGGGCGACGCCGGGGCTCGACGCCGCGCACGCGCGGCTGTCCGCCGAGCGGTCGGGCGCGCGGTTCTCCGACGGCCGTTGGTCGTACACGCCGACGAACGGCGGGCGCGTGCTGGCCAGCCCCGTCGTGTCGGACGGATTCGCCGTCGCCGTCGATCTCAACGGCACCGTGAGCACCGTCCAGGCCGAAACGGGGCAGCAGGTCTGGCAGGTGGCGCTTGGCTCGGCCGTTCAAGGGACGCCGGCGATCGCGCGGGGGCGAATCTTCGTCCCGACCATCGGCAACAAGATCGTCGCCCTGGGCTTGGCCGACGGGGCGTCTCTCTGGACCACCGATCTCGGCGGGATGAACGTTTCGTCGCCGACCCCCGTGAACGGGGACATCATCGTCGGCGCCGGACTCCCGCAGCAGTTCGTGGTGCGCCTCGACGGCGCGACCGGCGCGGTGGTCTGGCAGAGCCCGGCCATCATGGAGCAGTTCAGCAACACCTCGCCCGCGGTTTCGGGCGGCTTGGTTTTGGTCGGCACCAACGGTGGTCACTACTACGCGTTCGATGCCGCCACCGGCGCGGCGCGCTGGGACTATCGCGCCGATGGCATCGTCAACATCGCGGCGCCCCTGATTGCGGGCGGTCGCGCCTACATGGCGGGCGGAAAGGACAGCGATCATGTTCACGCCGTCGATGCCGCTACCGGCGCGGCGATCTCCGGCTGGCCTGTGAGCCTCCCGGCGCCCGATCCGGACCTGGCGGGGACACAGA
>Ga0209863_10000137_pt1 | contig 45678 bp, 39 predicted proteins | sample OrgsoiDNA2013046_FD_185796 | JGI IMG/M metagenome (GOLD analysis project Ga0209863, IMG submission 185796) | Permafrost soil microbial communities from the Arctic, to analyse light accelerated degradation of dissolved organic matter (DOM) -... | ecosystem: Environmental > Terrestrial > Soil >...
TCCTGCCAGCGCAAGTTCGGTTCGCGCCCGATAAAAAAGATGAGGTTGGCGGATTGATCGCAATGAAAAATATTCGTCGGCAATTCAAATTGTTTGACCAGGCCGTCTTTGTGTTTCACCGCCGGGCGAAACAGCGCGGCGATCTCCATCGAGCCGGGAAAGTTGTAGATGTAAAACGGATCCGGCTCGATCCGCGCGATTTCGCTCGCTTGCCGATTCCGCAGCATCCCCCGGACCGTCCCCGTCGATACCATTCCGCCATCCATCCACCCCGAGAGCGCCACCAGCATCGTGCCGCCGTTTAATTTCGGAGAGGCGCCCATTTTCAGGTTCGATAACTGCATGGATCTTTCTACATACACAAGGACTCCATTGGGGGTCTTTTTTGTTTTAGTGTGGTCTAAGCCAGGTTCTTACAACTCTGCTTTTTTAAGAATGAACCCGGGGTGCGCATTCTTGTGACTTGCCGAAAACGCAAAAAGCCTGAAAAATGGGTGTTTTTGGCGAATACAGAAAATGTTTCAGGCTACACACGAATTGCAAATTGAATAAAAAAGGAATTCATTCGAGGCCTTTTGTCTATTTTAGAATATTAACCCGCGAATGACCATTTCCCTTAAATTTTCATACCGGCACCGGGTAATGATTCTTTTGTATTTCCTGATCCTGATCACCTATCTGGACAGGATAACGATTTCGCTGGTCGGTGTCCGGATCAAAGCAGCTTTTCATTTGACTAATACCCAGTTTGGCTGGGTGCTCAGCGCCTTCGTGCTTGCCTACGCGCTTTTTGAAATTCCTTCCGGACTAATGGGCGATCGTCTCGGTCAGCGGAAAGTTTTGCTGCGGATTGTGATATGGTGGTCCGTCTTTACCGCGCTGACCGGTGCCGTAAACGGCCTCACCAGTTTGATAGCTGTCCGGTTTTTATTTGGCGTGGGCGAGGCGGGCGCTTATCCAAATAGTTGCGGTGTAATATCCCGCTGGGTTCCGAAATCAGAAACGTCCAGGGGTATGTCCTGGCTCGGCATGGGTGCGCCTACGGGTGCTGCCCTGGCGCCACTGATCGTTGTTCCCTTCGCTGCGGCTTTCGGCTGGCGGGCTCCTTTTTTCGTCAATGGAATATTGGGACTCGTCTGGGTTTTGATTTGCTGGTTGTGGTTTCGTAACCATCCCGGGGAAATGAAAAGGATATCAACGGAAGAAAGGGAACTGATTGAAAAGAACCGCAATTATATAAAACGTGATCAGCCATTCAGCTGGAAACAAGTTCTTGCAAATCCAATGCTTTGGGCCTTATTCCTCTCATATTTCACTGTACAGTGGGCCAATTATTTTTTTAGTGCCTGGATGCCGACTTACCTGCAGGAAGGAAAACATTTTTCCGAACAGCAGATGAAGACAACCACCACCCTTGTATTTTCCGTTGGCATACTGGCTGCTTTTTTGTTTGGGATCATCAGTGACCGGCTGATCAAAATAAAAGGCACGGCATTCACACGTAAATCCATTGCCATGATTTCATTCGCGATCATGACAGTCGCCGTTTTTTTGTCTACCCAGGCCATGAACCAGCTTGCGGTGACCGTCAGTTTTGTCATGGCGGATTTTTGCCTGGTTATTATTGTATTAACCTGCTTTTCCACCTGCATTGATATCGGCGGCGACCGGGTTTCGACCATCACCGGTTTTATGAATTTCATCGGCCAGTCGGGTTCGTTTTTGATGTCGATATTATTTGGGAAAATCGTAGATCTGACCCATAATTATGAAACACCCCAGTATTTGATGCTGGCTTTGTTGTTAGTCGGTGGAATGTGCTGGTTAGCGATAGATGCGTCAAAAAAAATCATTGGGGAACCCGCTGTTTCGACTGATATTCCGTCTCCGGGAATGGAATAATCACAAATAACTCAGCCACCATTTTTCCCTGTGACTGGTTTTATATTTATCATACCGTTTGCAGAAGGGGTACAGGATCAGCACAATGGCGATCCATACCAGATAAACGCCCCCCCAATGAAAATCCATATCCTTTTAGCTGGACATTATTATCAGGGCTGGATAAGATCATGTTTCTCCAACTGCCGCCGGTGAGTTCAATGGCCAACAGCGCTCCGAGATGTATCAGGTAAAGATGAAGGATATAAAAGAACATGGGAACCCTGCCCACTATGGTTATGGCATTCCCGAATTTCCCCAATGGTTTTTCAGCAATGGCAAGAAAAATGAGACAGGGGCCGAGCGTCATCAGTGTATATAAAAGCGAAGGCGGATACTTGGTAACATTCAGGAAGGACAGGAGGGTCGTTATCGTACGGCTGTAAACAGACCAGGGGGACAAATCACCAAAGATATTAATTGCCCGGATAACGATGAATAAAACGATGGCCGAAATACCGATGACCAGGAGGTAAGTTTTTCTCTTTTGTGCTTCGACTTCTTTCCTATACAGGCTGCCAAAACAATATCCCAATGCCATGATGCCGATCCACGGCAGCGCCGGGTAACTGACACGGAAAGTATGTCCGAAGTAAATAAAATTTTTACGCTCATGTAACGCAGCCCAGGCAAATGCTTTGATGCCATTGCCCTGCACATGTATATTGTCCAGGGAATTATGTAGAAACAAAATAAGTAGTCCGGTGGCCAGGATGATTTTTTTCGGTAAATAAATCAAAACTGATAAAGCCATCATGCTGATGCCTAATGACCAAATGGTTTGTAAGCGAAAGAAAGGGAAATGAGGATTGAAGAACCAGGCAAAATTGACAACTGTGAGTTCAAGAAAAACGAGCCAGAGACCTCGCGTAAATAAAAAGCGGGAAAGTTCAGTTTTGGATTTTCGCTGGTCCATCAGGTATGCAGATGTTCCTGCAAGGAATACAAAGGCAGGCGCACAAAAATTGGTGATCCAGCGGGTGAAAAAAATAGCCGCGTTCGTTTTTGTAAGATCTGTTGGGTTGAATAAGAAATAATCAGCATGAAAATAATCACGTACATGATCCAGCGCCATGATGATGATAACTACGCCCCGGAGCTGATCGATGGATTCAATTCGTTTTCGGGCGGTCTCCGGTTTTTGCATCATAATGAATCGTCTGTTGTTCGGTTCCTTTGGTGCTTAGAGGATACTTAGAGAAAACCTATTTCTTTCAGACTCCTGTACCTGCCAAATCCGGCGCTTGAAACCCTTGTACGGTTCAGGATGGTACCACATATAAATTTATTCAGATGTGAACAATTCCGCCACGGTTATTAAAATATTAATCAGGTTAAGAAATTAGCAACTAAAATTCTCGCCGTTAACCCTAATATAGGGAATTTCTTAACAATTGCTTCCAATTGCCTTAATCCGCCGGACACACTACCCTTCTACTTTCGCTCACGAGAATTGTTAAAGTCAACCTAAAACTTCACTCATGAGCAAAAGAACTACCCTTTCAGGTTTTTTTAATTCACTCCTTGTTGTTCTGTTTTTACCGGTTTTCACTTTAGCAAACAAACCGGCTCCCGGAGAAGAGAAAAATATTATTGGACAAGTGGTTTCGCAAACGGACCTGTCGCCTGTCGCCGGAGCTTCCGTTTTAATTAAAGGGTCCAAAGTGGGAACTTCAACAAGTCTTGATGGAAAATTCTCCATAAAGGCGAAGGAAGGTGATGTACTGGTGATTACAGGAATTGGGATCACCCGGCAGGAAATTGTTGTCGGTACGCAAACTGATCTTTCCATCGTCGTTACTACTAACAGTAAAAATCTGAATGAAGTCGTGGTAACGGCAACGGGTATCCGTAAGGAATCCAAACGGCTGGGTTATTCCCTCCAGACCGTTGATGCCTCCAAGCTTACACAGGCCAGGGAAGCAGATCCGGTAAACTCACTGAAAGGAAATGCAGCCGGCCTTGAAATAAATATTACCTCGGAAGTGGGTCATTCACCCGACGTGATAATACGGGGCGAGAATGCACCTCAGGATCGGCCCATGTTTGTGGTTGACGGTGTGCCGATCAGTTCCGATACTTACAATCTTAATTCAGATGATATCGACACGTATACCATATTGAAAGGGCCCAATGCCGCCGCCCTGTATGGTTTTCAAGGAAAGAACGGCGCCATTATTATAACTACAAAAAAGGGAACGGCGAACAAAGGCAAAGTGCTGATTACTTTCAACTCCACTACCCAGTTTAATCAGGGATTTCTCGCCCTACCTAAATACCAGGATACATATGGTCCGGGTGACAATGGTAAATACGCTTTTGGCGGGGGAGGATCCAGTCCGCAGTCCTATTTTGGTAATGGAGCGATTGGCGTTGGTAACAATGACTATGATTATGACGTCTGGGGACCACAGTTCAGGGGTCAGCTGCTGCCACAATATGACGGGGCCTATGATCCAACACAAACCTATACGACAACATTCGCAGACGGGTCTACTTATTCCGGACACGTTGCGCCGACACCCTGGGTGGCAAGAGGTAAGGATAATTTAAAACAATACATACAAACGGGCCTGCTGTCGGTAAACAGTCTTTCAGTCAGCTCATCATCTGAAAAAACGGATATCCGTTTTTCGTTCGGAAATACTTATCAAAGAGGAATTGTTCCGAATACGGAATTGAATAATGCAAATTTTGCCGGAAGCATCGTTCAACGGTTTAACGATAAATTGAGTCTCTCCGCCTACTTCAACTACAGCAGACAGTCAACACCCAATTTGCCGGATGTGGTATACGGTCCAAACAGTATGATCTATAATATTATTATCTGGGGCGGCGCAGACTGGGCGATGGGCGACATGAGAAACTACTGGCAGACCGGCAAGGTAGGGCTACAACAGAAATACGAGGAGTTCTACAGGTATAATAATCCCTACTTTATGTCCTACGAATGGCTGAGGGGTCATTATCAGAACAACGAATATGGGTATCTGTCGCTGAATTATAAATTCACTCCGGATTTAGACATCCAGCTAAGGCCAAGCATGACGGCCTATGATATGATGAATAACGAAAAAATGCCTTATTCCTCCGGCGCTTATGGAAGACCGTTACGGCAGGGGGATTACAGGGAAGACCGAAGGGCTTTATTTGAATCCAATACGGATGCACAGATCAGATATCATAAAAATGAAATAAAGGGATGGCTGGATGTGCAGGCACTCGGAGGATTCAGTGCAAGGAATTTATCCTTCAATTCCAATTTTACGTCTACCAATTATCTTAACGTACCCGGTGTGTATTCTTTTTCCAACTCACTAAATGCTCTGACCGGCAGTACGTTTAGTTCCAGCATGCTGGTGCTGAGTGCCTATTATTCCGTGGACCTCGGGTACAGATCCTATGTCACGGCCAATATTACGGGCAGGGTGGATAAATCCTCTTCGCTGCCTGCGAACGGGGACAGCTATTTTTATCCCTCCTATAACCTGGCTACCGTGATATCTGAATATACGAACCTGCCCAAAGTGATTTCTTTCCTGAAAGTGAGGGCTTCCTATGCTGAAAGTAAAGACGGGGGCACTTCTCCGTTCTTCTCCCCGAATGTGAGCGCCACACCGGCCAGCCAGTACGGGTATTACTGGAATTCGCCATACAACGGTCCCAACTACCAGTTTGCACAGACCTATACGCTGTCCCCCACCTATTCCAGCCAGTACAGTGCGAGATATACGGATCAGACGGTCAATCCCAACATAGTTACCCAGGACAGGCAGGCGACTGAGTTTGGAGCGGATATCCGTTTTTTTGACAACAGGCTGGGATTTGATATCACCCGTTATCACTATAAAAATATCGGAATCGTAAACCAGGGAACTTCTTCCTCATCCGGATATTCTTCCTTCCTGACTAACGGTAATACCTATACGAACGATGGGTGGGAAGTCGTAATGAATGCCCGGCCGATTGTAAATCCGAATGGATGGAGCTGGAATGCGGTCATTAATTTTTCCACCTATGTCAAAAAATGGGTGGATATCGCCACCCCGGATAACTACGAAAAAAACGGGAAGCGAATAGATCTGGTGTACAGCGATGGTTTCGTAAGGGCGCCCGACGGACAAATTGTTATTGATAAAACTTCCGGATTGTATACCAGAATTTCAGATCTGGGTTCCTCAGCCAAGCTGGTCTACGGCCATTCAGATCCCGACTGGCAATGGGGAATTGTAAACACCGTAAGTTATAAAACCTTTTCTATCAGATTTCAGTTTGACGGCATGGTCGGTGGTGTGATGGAAGATTATATCAGGGTAAAAACATTACAGGGAGGCCGCCATATTGAAAGTGCAACCGGCGCACTGGGAGCAGCAAGACCCATGGACGAAGCAAATATTGCAGCCTACACGGGCGACGGCGTGAATTTAACGGGCCCCAACGGCATTCAGCTTGATCCCATCACCGGCCAGATTTCCAATATGAAAGAATTAACCGAAACAAAGAACACAACAAAGAGCCAGGTTCAACCCTTTGTAACCCGTGAGTCTTCCATACCCGATCTGCAAATTGTCAAAAAGACCTATGCCAAATTAAGAGAGGTAACTATTACCTATAATATACCGGACAAACTACTGGGAAAGAATCCTGTTTTCCGCAGCGCCAGTATCTCACTGGTGGGCAGGAATTTATTATACTTCTTCCCCGAAAAATACAAGGACGTGGATGTGGACCAGTACTCGCAGGCAACCTACTCCGTAGGCGCCAACGGAACTTATGGTAGTCCCACGTATCTGACCGGATTGCAAACGCCAACAACGCGTAGTTATGGATTTAACATTAATCTGACCTTTTAATAAACTCAATTAAAAAATTTATGAAAAATATAAAATATATTCTCTTCACCATCGTGGTCGCCTGGTCAATGACATCCTGCAATAAACAAATTGCGCAAAAACAGGCGGACCCGAATGACCCGACGGCCGTTCCATCCAGCTTAATTTTGGGTACAGTACTAACCGACATATCCGGAACGGGAACCGCGGGCAGACTGAGTGCCTCAGGTTCTGCCGAGGGAGTAAATTCCTGGGATGGCGCCCACCGTTGGAATCAGTACCATTGCAGTAACTACGACTATTATGATAATAATATCTATTCCTGGACCAACGGAAATTTTGATCCCTACCTGGTCATGAAAAATGTGGTTCAAATGGAAAATGAAGCGACGGCCATAGGAACACCAGCATTAAATCCATATGAGGCTGTCGGAAGATTTATACGGGCCTATTATTATTATAACCTTACGTCGATGTTTGGCGATGTTCCCCTTACGGATGCCCTTCAGGGCACAACCAATAAAAATCCATCTTATACGCCACAGATGCAGGTATTCGTCTATATTTTGAACGAACTGGACTCGGCCAACAACGATTTTGCATCATTAATTTCGGCTAATGATGTCTCGTTATCCACTACACAGGATATATTTTATCAGGGGAACCTTTTGGCCTGGCAAAAAATGGTGAATTCTTTTAAGTTAAGAGTGTTAGTCAGTTTAAGCAAGCATGCGTCAGAGCCTTCCCTGAGTGTGCCGGCTCAGTTTGCCGCTATCCTGGGTAATCCTGGAAAATATCCGATTTTCACCGGTCAGAAAGATGATCTCAAATTTGTTTACAATCCGGGTCTTGCGAATATCTACAGTACCTACCCTTTTAATCCAAGCAATTTTGGTTCAGTCGCAGCCCGTTTCAATATGGCTTCCACCTATATGAAAACTATGACTTCCCTAAACGATGCCCGGGTTTTCATAACCACCGAACCCGCTTGGGCGCTTGTGAAAACAGATACAGCAAATCCGGCCCAGTATAAATATTTTGCCGGAGCCAGTACGGGTGAATCGCTGGCAACCATGTACGGCAATGCCAATGCCGGTTTATATTCATTTATCAACCGGGCGAGGTACTATTCGAATTTTACCGGAGAGCCAAATGTTCTGGTGGGATTTAAGGAGATGTGTTTCAATATTGCTGAGGGACTTACCCTGGGCTGGGCTACTGCCAATGCTGAGACCTGGTATAAGCTGGGCATTACGGAATCCATGGCCTTCTATGGGATTGATGTAACCAAGACGAGTTTCACAACCTATTTTCTCCCTCCCGGAAACAGTTCTGTAACACAGGTTGTGGCGTATCCGTTCGCATTCGATTTTAATGTGTATTATGCGCAGCCTTTGGTTAAACTTTCCGCTACTCCGGCCACAGCAGTCGGCCAGATTGTAATGCAGAAATATATTGCAGACTTTCAAAATTCAGGGTACGAGTCCTATTACAATTGGCGCAGAACCGGAGTACCTGCTTTTGAAGGCGGCAGCGGTGTGGGGAATAATGGCGTTGTACCGGTTCGCTGGGCATATCCCGTATCGGAACAATCACAGAACACGGCAAACTGGGATGCCGCCGTAAAAGCTCAGGGATTTACACAGGATGATTTGAACCAGGTGATGTGGCTGGTCAAATAAACATTTCGGAGCCGGATGAAGAAAGGGTGTCGCAAAGGAGACTTAAATGTGTTTGTCAGTCTTTGTGACATCCGGAAATAAAACAAAACAGAATGCAAAACGAAATGGGAACGGATATGATTATTTTCATTTAGAATTATTGCATATCTATTTTAAAATGGTCTAAAATTTCAGTCTTGCTTTTATCCAAAATCCTGTCCGGATAAGTCAGCAATGCGGCCTGAAGACAGTCCATTGCCCGTTGGATGGATTCCACGTTGAGGACATAGGCCAGGCGCACTTCATTGCGGCCAAGGCCCTCGGTTCCGTAAAATCCTGAAGCGGGAGCCAGCATGATGGTCTCTCCCTTATATGAAAAGGATTCCAGCAACCATTGACAAAAAACGTCGGCGTCCGGTACGGGCAGTCGTGCCATGGCATAAAAGGCACCACCCGGATTCGGGCAGTAGACGCCCGGCATTTCATTCAGTCTTTTTACGAGCAGGTCCCTTCTTTTGCGGTATTCTTCCCGGGTAGTATCAAAATAATCTTCTGGCAGATCGACGGCCGCCTCTCCGAGGATCTGTGAGAAAGAAGGCGGGCTGAGTCTCGCCTGTGCGAATTTCATCACCGTGTCCAGCACGTTCTTGTTCCGGGTGATTAAGGCGCCGATGCGACCACCACAGGCACTGTACCGTTTTGAAATCGTATCCATCAAAACAACGTTATTATCCATGTCTTCCAGTTGCATGGCGCTGAAATGTGAACCCTCGTAACAAAACTCCCGGTATGCCTCATCGCTGAACAGATAGAGATTATATTTTAAGGCGAGTGACTTCAGGGTATTCCATTCTTCGTAGCTGTAGAGATAACCCGTGGGGTTGTTCGGATTACAGATCACGATGGCTTTTGTTTTTTTGGTAATGGCTTTTTCAAAATCTTCCGGCGAAGGCAGGGCAAATCCGGTTTCGATATAAGAGGTAACCGGAACGACGCGCACTCCGGCTTCCACCGCAAATCCATTATAGTTGGCATAAAAGGGTTCGGGAATGATCACTTCGTCACCGGCGTCCAGGCAGGCCAGAAATCCGAAGAGGATGGCCTCCGATCCGCCGGTCGTAATAATGATCTGTTCATAATTGATATCTATGCCCTTGCCGGCGTAGTATTTTACCAGCTTGCGCCGGTAACTCTCATTGCCCGCGCTATGGCTATATTCCAATACCTTAAAAGTAAAATGGCGAACAGCGTCCAGGGTGGAGGGAGGCGTTTCAATATCCGGCTGACCGATATTCAAATGATAAACACGGGTACCTCTTTTTTTTGCCGCTTCGGCATAGGGGACCAGTTTGCGAATCGGGGAGGCGGGCATTTCCTGGCCGCGCTGCGAGATAGTAGGCATACACTTTCTTTATCCGTCAAAGATAAGGAAAGACAAATGTGCCAATGTGCCGATTTGCCGATGTGCCAATTTGCCGATGTGCCTATTCAATTAAAGAAATTTACAAATTGAAAATTGTATTGGCACATTGGCATATTGGCACATTGGCACATTATTGAAAAGGCACATTGGCACATTAAAAAAGGCCATTGGGCGTTGCTGAAAACCCGTTTCCGGAACTCCCTTTCTTCACTAAGTGAAAATAGGGAAAGAAACTTGATGGATCTTCAGCAAACGGCCAACGGCCGGGGAAAAGAAATTATTTTAGGATCTTGGTTTTACTGCTTCATTAGAGGCATCGGCTGTTACAACATCTCCCGTGATCCGAAGTTGAAGCGGTGCATCGATTCCTGCTACTTTAACGGTAATGGTTTTATTGAATGGCCCGGGGTTGGCTGCATTGAATCCGGCATTAATTTTATTTTCTTTTCCTTTCGGAACCGCGCCTTCCGGTTTTACCGGAGTCGTGCAACCGCAGGAAGCGATCGCGGACTCAATAACAATCGGGCCCGGACTCACATTGGTAAATACAAAATCATGATTTACCGGAACGTTTTGTTTGATCTTACCGAAGTCGTAAACCATTTCATTGAACTTAACAAGATCAGCGGCAGTTTTCTGAGGCGCCGCCGGTGTGGTGCTACCCTGCTGTGCAAATAAAGAGAAGGACAAAATAAAAGCACTGAAAAACAATACTGCTTTTTTCATTTTACTGGTTTGTTTGTTTTAAAAATTGAACAGAGGCGTTTTCAGGAGCCGCCGTGGCCGGTAATTTATAAACTTCTCCGGATATGATTAACGCTTTCGTTCGTCCGTTGTTGTAATAGATCGTAACTGTTTTGTTAAAATGCCCGTCGGCATAAGCGTTATATCCCACTTTGATAGGAGCTGTGGCCCCTGCCGCAATGGGCTCCCGGCTCCACTCGGGGGTGGTGCAGCCGCAGGATGCCTGCACATTTTCGAGCATCAGTGGGTCCTTTCCTGTATTTACGATTTCAAACACATGAATTACGGGACGTCCCTGCGGAATTTTTCCGAATGAATAACTGGTTTCTTTTAGCTGCAGTATATCATCCTGGGGAGCGGATGCAGCCGACGGATTCTTTAAAATAGATGCCTGGGCGTTTACGGCAAGAGCCATGAACAGGATACAAATTATTAATAATAATTCCTTTTTCATAGTTTATACAGAAATCTTCCTAAAATTACATAGTAAACGTCACCTTTGCCAATAAATTTTATCCCTTTCAATAACCCTTTTCCCAGGCCATCCACCTATTAAACGGAGGAAATATGGAAAATCTCATCGCCAGTGATCAAATTGCCCTGGAAAATATCTCCTTCGATCTTTTCCGTAAGGAAGTGCTGAATGATTACAGACTTGTTTGCGAGAGCCGCGAAGCCAGTCTTCTTGGCCGTAAGGAAGTGCTCACCGGCAAGGCGAAATTTGGTATTTTTGGAGATGGTAAAGAAGTTCCCCAGGTTGCCATTGCAAAATTTTTCAAACCCGGCGATTTTTATGCAGGTTATTACCGCGACCAGACACTCGGGTTTGCGCTGGGCACGTCAACCATCGAAGAATTTTTTTCCCAACTCTATGCGGACCCCGACATCAGGCATGATCCCCATAGTGCGGGCAGGAATATGAACTCACATTTTTCTTCTCCGCTTGTCGGGGAAGACGGAGAATTCCTGGATCTCGTCAATCGCAAAAATTTCACCGCCGGGCTTGCGCCGACGGCCGCACATATTCCCCGTTCGCTGGGTCTCGCGTATGCTTCCAAAGCATTCCGCCAGATCAAAGAACTGGGGGACCTGAAAAATCTTTCTGCAAATGGTAACGAGATTTGCTTCTGCACCATTGGCGATGCTTCAACCAGCGAAGGTCATTTCTGGGAGATCATCAATGCTGCAGGCGTATTGCAGATACCCCTGGCCATTTTTGTCTGGGATGACGGATATGGGATTTCAGTTCCAGTAAAGTACCAGACAACCAAGGGATCCATTTCGGAAGTCTTAAAAGGTTTTCAGAAAAAGGAAGGCACAAACGGAATTGATATTTATAAAATAAAAGCATGGGACTATGCGGGCATGTGCGAAACCTTTGAAGCAGGACTGCACAAAATCCGCATCACGCATACACCGGCGCTTTTTCACGTGGAGGAACTTACCCAGCCACAGGGACATTCAACTTCGGGTAGTCATGAACGTTATAAGTCGCCCGAACGGCTTGAATGGGAACGCACCTGGGATGCGATGAAAAAAATGAGGGAATGGATCATCGACAATGCCCTGGCCGGTTCGGAGGAACTCGAAGAAATTCATACAAGGGCCAAGGACCATGTCCGCAATAGTAAGAACAGGGCATGGGAAAAATGTATGGCGCCCATCCTGGAGCAGGTCGGCCATGCTGTTTCACTGATGCAGGAATTTGTTTCTGCCGTTCCGGAAAAACTCGAAAAAACCGAGTCCGTTATCCGCCACCTTTCGTCGTTGAGGGAACCTAACCGGCGGGATGTGATGCATAGCCTCCATCAGGCTTTGATGGTAGCCGGCCGCGATCCGGCCTCCGCCTCACTGCATGCATTTTACCAGGAGCTAAACCGCGAGAATGCCCGTTTATACAATACCCATCTTTATCATGAAGGAAGCAGACGAATCGAAAACATCGAGCCCGTTCCTGCCCGGTATTCGGAAGAATCCGCGATGCTCAACGGGTATGAAATTCTCAATAAATATTTTGATGAACTCTTCGCCCATAATCCGAAAGTGCTGGCTTTCGGGGAAGACCTTGGGCAGATTGGTGACGTGAATCAGGGCTTTGCGGGATTACAATTAAAGTACGGGAAAGGTCGCATTTCGGACTCCGGTATACGGGAAACAGCCATTATCGGCCAGGGTATGGGACTGGCCATGCGGGGCCTGCGGCCGATTGCAGAAATCCAATACCTGGACTACATGTTATATGCCATTCAGACCCTGAGCGATGATCTGGCCAGCCTCCAGTACCGGACAGCCGGAAGGCAGACCGCACCCCTGATCGTGCGAACCCGCGGACACCGGCTGGAAGGAATCTGGCACAGCGGCTCCCCCATGGGTATGATCGTACATGCACTCCGGGGCATGCATATTTGTGTTCCTAGAAATATGGTGCAGGCCGTCGGTATGTATAACACATTGCTGGAGGGTCTGGATCCCGGTCTCGTGATTGAATGCCTCAATGGATACCGGCTTAAGGAAAAATTGCCTTCTAACCTGACCGACTTCCGGGTAGCGCTGGGTGTGCCCGAGATCATTCGTGAAGGATCGGATGTTACGATTGTTTCTTACGGATCCACACTGCGGCTCATTGCTGAAGCCGTTGAATCCCTCAGCAGACTGGATATAGACTGCGAAATCGTGGACGTGCAGACCCTTCTTCCATTTGATATACATCATATCATCCTGGGTTCTCTGAAAAAAACCAACAGGATCATTTTTATTGATGAAGATGTTCCGGGCGGCGCCGCTGCTTATTTATACAACAAAGTAATGGAAGAACAGGGTGGTTACCGCTGGCTTGACGTTGCCCCGAGAACGCTTACAGCAAAAGCTCACAGACCCGCCTATGCCAGCGACGGAGATTATTTCAGCAAACCGAATGTGGAAGAAATTATTGATGTGATTCAGGAGATGATGAGAGAATAATTTGGAAATTTCCTTCGTGTTATTGCTTAAATTTGCAGTCCTAAAATTCTATAATAAATTATGGGTCGGATTTTCGAAGTGCGCAAGGCCACCATGTTTGCCAGGTGGGACCGTATGGCAAAACAGTTTACCCGGATCGGAAAAGAAATAGCGCTTGCTGTAAAAGCCGGCGGCCCGGATCAGAATACCAACTCAGCCTTGCGCCGGTGTTTCCAGAATGCCAAGAACGTAAATATGCCCAAGGACCGCGTGGAAGCGGCAATCAAACGGGCCATGGGCAAGGAAATGGATAACCTGGAGGAAATCCTTTATGAGGGATATGCACCCCATGGCGTGGCTGTGCTCGTGGAAACAGCCACAGATAATCCTACCCGGACGGTTGCCAATATCCGTTCCTATTTTAACAAGGGGAGCGGAAATCTAGGTACCAGCGGTAGTGTCAGCTTTCAGTTTAAAAAAATGGGGGTTTTTAAATTAAAACCCCAGGGACTCGATGTAGATGAACTGGAATTGGAACTCATTGACCACGGATTGGATGATCTTGGCGAAGGAGAAGGCGAACATGGAGAATCCCTGATCGTACTACATGTAGCTTTTAATGATTTTGGAAATATGCAAAGGGTTCTGGAATCAAAAAATATAATTCCTTTCAGCGCCGAAGTAGAATGGATTCCCTCAACCACGGTTTCTTTATCTGAAGATCACGCACAGGAAGTTTTAAAACTGGTAGACAAAATCGAACAGGATGAGGATGTGCAGAAAGTGTTTCACAATTTAGTTTAAACGCTTTTTAAGCTGGAAAGCCTGGTGACTAAAGCTTTTTTAATGTGGCAAATGCGGAGCTGTGGATATGAGGGAATGGGAAAGTTGAATGGCTTGTCATTCTACATTCAATTCCCAAGTTTTTCATTTTCTACAATTATCCGCCAGCTGGCGGACCAAATTAAAAAAGAATTACGTATTCAGCTTACTATGCGTTTTGCTGTAACTGAAATAAATAATCAATCCGATTGCCATCCATGCTAATGCAACCAGAATCGTAGTATTATCCAGAGAAATGATCATCGCTAAACATAACAGCGCGCCGAGTATGGGCACCAGAGGAACCAACGGGGTTCTGAATGGCCGGGGGTGATCCGGATCTGCCTTTCTCATAATGATAATGCCGATGCAAACCAACGCGAAAGCAAGTAATGTTCCGATACTGGTGAGGTCGCCGGTTATATCACCGGGTAGCAGGGTGGCAATGGATCCCACAAAAAGAAATAACAGGATATTCGATTTGTACGGTGTTCTGAATTTTGGATGCACATCCGAAAATACCTTTGGCAATAATCCGTCGTTGGACATGGAATAGAATACCCTGCTCTGGCCTAGAAGCATGACCAGGATCACGGAAGAAAATCCGGCCAATATGCCAACCGTAACCCATTTGGCAAGCCAGTGGTAGTTGGTCATATACGTCTCTATGGCGTAAGCCACGGAAGCCTCTTTACCCGCACGTACAAAATCGGTGTATGGAGCGACACCGGTAAGTACCCAGGAAAATAATACATATAAAATAGTGCAGACAACGAGGGAACCGAGAATGCCGACCGGCATATCTTTTTTCGGGTTTTTCGCTTCCTGTGCGGCCGTGGATACAGCATCAAAACCAATAAAAGCAAAAAACACGATGGCCGCACCGCGTAATACGCCACCCCATCCGTGCCTGAAAAAATTGGTGTATGTGTATTCCGTTCCGTTCGGAAGGATGGCCGGTTTAGCGTCCGCTGGAATCATATACGGATGATGGTTCGCCGGATTAATATACTGCCAGCCAAGCGCAATAAAAAGCAACACAATGGACACTTTGATGATTACGATGATCGAATTCACGATCGCAGATTCCTGTGTGCCCTTGATAAGCAACAGGGAAAGCGCCAGGAGTATAAATAGCGAGGGAACGTTCAAAATGCCATGGTGCATGACACCGCTTGTATCCAGCATACTTTCAAAAGGTGAATGGCACCACTGGTAGGGAATCTGGTTATCGAATAATTTATTCAGAAACTCACTCCATGCAATGGATACCGTCGCGGCGCCAAGAGCATATTCCAGCACCAGGGCCCAGCCGATGATCCAGGCTACGAGTTCTCCCATGGTCGTATAAGCATACGTATAAGCGCTGCCCGCAATCGGGATCATGGATGCAAACTCGGCATAACAGAGACCGGCGAACGCGCAGCCGACTGCCGCAACGATGAATGAAATGGTAACGGCAGCACCCGCGTGACCGCCGGCAGCAGCGGCCGTTCTTACAAATAATCCCGCGCCAATGATGGCGCCGATGCCCAGGGCGATCAGGTTCCACGGTCCGAGAGTTCTTTTTAAACTTTTTTCAGAGTCTGCGGCCTGGGCCAAAAGAGAACTCAAAGACTTTTTTCTGAACAAGCTCATAAGCTTATTTTGATTTAGAAATGGAATTATAAAGCTTGTAAAGTAAACAAATATTCCATTTCTGCGTATTTTTTATGTTCCGGTTCAACCAACAATCATTTTGCAATCCGGATTATATTCTATTCTTTGCAGTTCTTAAAACAACATGAAAAAACCCGGATTAACCACGTGGATCATTATTGCCATGATTGCAGGAATCATAACCGGGTTACTGATTCACCATACGGCAAGCATTTACTGGATAGGAAAATTTGCGGATGGAATGTCCATCCTGACTGATGTCTTTCTCCGGCTAATCAAAATGATTATTGCCCCGCTCGTGTTTTCTACCCTGGTTACCGGAATCGCCAAAATGGGCGATACAAGGGCCGTCGGAAGAATCGGCGCAAAAACGCTGTCCTGGTTTATCGGCGCTTCTCTCATTTCGCTACTCCTGGGTTTGCTTATTATGAATCTTGTGGACCTGGGCAATAACCTGCACCTGCCCGTGCCCGAGGTTTCCGAAGCCGTTAAACTGGAAACCGATTCCCTTACATTAAAATCATTTATCACGCATATTTTTCCCCGGAGTTTTGCAGAAGCCATGGCCAGCAATGAAATATTGCAGATCGTCGTATTTGCGATATTTTTTGGAATCGCAACTGCTGCGATTGGCGAGAAAGGTAAAATTTTTATCCGCGCCCTGGACGCACTTACAGATATCATTCTGAAGATAACCGGTTATATCATGCTTTTTGCGCCAGTGGCTTCTTTTGCTGCGGTTTCGGTCATCCTCGCACTAAAGGGTCCCGAAATATTAATTACATACGGCAAATTTATTCTGATATTTTACCTCAGTGTGCTGTTGCTCTGGCTCCTGCTGATAAGCATCAGTTATTTGTGGATCGGGAAAAAAGTCTTTGTGATATTGGGAAATATCAAGGATCAGGTACTGTTGGCATTTACAACGGCCAGTTCGGAAGCGGCGTTTCCAAGGCTCATCGAAGAACTCGAAAAATCCGGTTGTCCAAAAAAAATTGTAAGTTTTGTTTTGCCCCTCGGATATTCCTTTAACCTGGACGGGAGCATGTTATACATGGGTTTCGCTTCTCTTTTTATTGCGCAGGCCTATGGCATGCACTTATCCTTTGGTACGCAGCTTACGATGCTGCTGGTACTCATGCTGACGAGCAAGGGAGTTGCGGGTGTGCCGCGAGCGGCGATAGTCGTTATAGCCGGAACCCTGTCCATGTTTCATATCCCACAGCAGGGTTTATTGCTCCTGCTTGGAATTGATCAGATCCTGGATATGGCAAGAAGCGCAACGAATGTGGTGGGCAATAGTTTAGCCTCAGCCGTTATATCTAAAATGGAAGGGGTCCTGGACGATTAGAACCGTATTTTCATTTCACTATTTAATATCTTAATTTGGCGGCGGGGATGTAAAAAGACATGGCTCCGGGATTAATGAATCAATATGGATATTCTTTTGGCTTTCACCTTCAGGGACCTGATCAACCCGGAATTTTACATCAATAATGGCGGCCTCTGGGTAATGCTTTTTATTGTTTTCGCAGAAACCGGTCTGATGGTTGGCTTTTTTCTTCCGGGCGACAGCCTGCTTTTTGTGGCGGGCATCTATAGCCAGAAACTTATTGATAAGCTGATTCCGGGGGGAAGTGGCAGCGATTTGGTCAATCTCATTATCCTTTGGATACTCGTATCTGTTTGCGGGATCATCGGGAATATGGTCGGTTACTGGTTTGGTAAAAAAAGCGGCAACTATCTATTTCAACGCAAAGACAATTTCCTGTTCAAGAAAAAACACCTCTTTGATGCCAAATCATTTTATGATAAACACGGGGGGCAGGCCATCGTGTTTGCCCGTTTCCTTCCCATCATCCGGACTTTTGCACCCATCGTTGCCGGTATCGTACAAATGGAAAAGAAAAAATTCATGTTGTATAACGTGATCGGTTGCGTGTCATGGGTCTTCCTGATGTTATTTGCGGGCCATTATCTGGATAAATTTTTTATGAAGAAATTTAATTTTGATCTGAAAAAACATCTGGAAGTAATCGTGATCGGCATCGTCCTGATAACCACCCTGCCTGTATTGTATAAGATGTTTTTTGGAAAAAAACCGAGTTCTCATCCGGAAGATCTTCCATCATGAGTTTTTCAATCGTCAAGCGCCCTCCTGGAATTTTCAGTCTCGCAGTGATCGTTGCTGCCCTTGGATATTTTGTGGATATCTACGACCTGCTGTTATTTACGGTCGTTAAGAAAGAATCCATGCTCCAGGTCGGCGCCACGGATGCCAGTCTGCTGGCAGACAGTAGCCGGGTGATCAACTGGCAGATGATCGGCCTCCTGCTGGGAGGCATCGGCTGGGGTATGCTGGCCGATAAAAAAGGCAGGCTCTCTGTCCTTTTTGGGTCCATCATTTTATATTCCGTAGCCAATTTTTTGACGGCTTACATTCATACCGTTGATCAATATGCGCTTTGCCGGTTTGTGGCCGGCCTCGGACTGGCCGGCGAACTGGGTGCCGGAATAACGCTGGTTAGCGAATTGCTTCCAAAGGAAAAAAGAGGTATCGGGACTTCCATGGTTGCCGGCATTGGCCTCATTGGGGCAGTAGTGGCATATTATACTTATCATTTTACCGGGGATTGGAGGCTCTGTTATAAGATCGGCGGGGTGCTCGGCATGTTCTTACTCATATTGAGGATCAGTGTTGCCGAGTCAGGCATGTTTCTGCAGGTAAAACAGCAATCGGTAAAGAGGGGTAATTTTATCATGTTTTTTACCAATGGGCCCCGTTTCCGGAAATATATCAATGCGATCCTGATCGGACTTCCGACCTGGTACGTGATCGGGATTCTCATCAACCAGAGCGACCGGTTTGCAAAAGCGATGTATGGCAGCACCAGCCTGGATTCAGGCCGGTCAATCATGTTTGCCTATGCGGCCATATCCATCGGCGACGTGCTGGTAGGATTTCTTTGCCAATGGCTTAAAAGCCGCAAAAAAGGGCTGCTGGTATTTTATATTTTATGTCTGATATTCGGGTTTGTGTTTTTTTCCGGACTGATTCAGAACAATTCTACCATGTATTTCATAAGTGCCATGCTGGGATTTTCCACCGGATTCTGGGCCATTTTTGTAACTATGGGAGCTGAACAATTCGGTACCAACCTCCGGGCCACCGCGGCCACGACGATACCCAATATGGTACGCGGATCATTGCCCCTGTTGAACCTGCTTTTCCTGAATCTTTTTCAGAAAAACTGGGGCTGGACGATCATCCGCTCCGGTATTATAACCGGCATCATTGTCATGCTCGTAAGTTTTGTGGCGTTTTATTTCACGGAGGAAACCTATCACAAGGACCTGAATTACACAGAACAATAGCCCGATTGCGGTCTACGTACGCTGAATCCCTATCTTCGCGCCTAATTTTTCCCGCAAACTCTTATTCTGATGAAATTCTTGATTATCCGATTTTCTTCTATTGGGGATATTGTTCTGACTACGCCGGTGATCAGGGGTCTTAAAAAACAGGTTCCTGATGCCGAAATTCATTTTCTTACCAAGTCTACCTACCTGCAAATCCTTTCGTCAAATCCCTATATTGATAAGATCCACTACCTGGAACAAAGCCTGCAGGCGGTCATAACCGAATTAAAAAGGGAGAATTTTGATTTTATCATCGACCTCCATCACAACCTCCGCTCGATGAAGGTGAAGGATGCTCTAAAAATCAAATCCTATTCTTATAATAAACTCAACGTCCTGAAATGGATTTATACCAGTTTTAAATGGGACCTGCTGCCTGATATTCATATCGTGGATCGCTACCTGGAAACCGTCAAGGATTTTGGTGTTCAAAATGACGGAGCCGGGCTGGATTATTTCATCGCAAAAGAAGACATCATCAACGAATCGGATATTCCCACTTCTCATTCCGCGGGTTATATCGGCATCGTGATCGGCGCTGCCCTGAATACCAAAAAATATCCCTTTCATCACCTGAAAAAACTTTGTGAATTACTGGATCATCCCATAGTCTTACTCGGTGGATTGGAAGATGCAGACGAAGGGGACCGTATTGCCGCTTCCGACAATATCAAGATTTATAATGCCTGTGGAAAATTTGGTCTGAATGAATCGGCTGACCTGGTGCGCCGGGCAAAACTGGTGGTAACCAACGATACCGGACTGATGCATATCGCAGCGGCCTATAAAAGACCCATCATATCATTGTGGGGAAATACCGTTCCGGAATTCGGTATGTATCCCTATTATGGCAGCCATTTCCTCACGCGGTCCGGAGCGAATGACAACAAGCTCCCGTATGAAATCATGGAAAATAAAAAACTTCGTTGCAGACCCTGTTCAAAAATCGGGTATGACGCCTGTCCGCTCGGTCATTTCAAATGCATGGAAAAAATAGATCCGGTAAATGTGGTCGCGCAGATACGTGCCAGGCTCTCCGCTATTTGATATGCTGACCCGTCCAATTGCCATCTTTGTCAAAAACATTGTATCCGACGATGGAATCAAAACATAAATATTTTCCGTCCCATACTCCCTTTACGTCAAAATGATTATAAATACCCGGAGCCGCCTTTACATAAAAACCGGTCCACTCTCCCGACGCATCAAAACTTAACATGAGCTGCTGTGTGGCCACAGAAACATATCCGATCAGATCGTCCGTCCGGTTAAAAATGTAAAGTCCTTTCCACGAAGGATTCTTTGGATGGTATTCATTATGGTACATGGGGTTCAGGGTCTTGTTGACATCCGGATTCAACTCAAAATGATTAAGCGGATTAATAGTACTGTTGAATTCCGGGTTCACATCGTTATTGTGCATCGGATTAATATTCCAGTTATACTTCGGGTTGATGTAAGAGTTCTTATCCGGGTTTATGGTGCTGTTGGATGAAGGGCTCAGGTTAATGTCAATCTTTGGATCATGGCGGTTTTCAAGCGCCTGTGAAAATACGGGCATCCGTAAGAGAAGCGTTACCAGAAGGAACAGGGGTAAAATTCTTTTCATGCATTTTTTTTCTATGGTTCACAATAGGTCGTCAGACCCAAAATACGAAAATTCAGGATGTTTTCATTTAACATGAATATGCGTCCATTTGCCATTCCGGTCAAACAGGTTATAACCTGACTGATTATCATAACAAAGGAACATACCCGTCCAGACGCCGAACAGGGTGAAATAATTGTACATCATCCGGCCAGCCTTAACGTAGTATCCGTTCCACGTGCCATTGTTGTCAAACGAAAGCATTACGTTTTGTGTAGCAACAGATATATATCCGAAGAGCTGGTTCGAATCGTTAAAAAGGAACAGGCCCTTCCAGGTTTCGGTCGCCGGTTGAAGTCCCTTCATGATCACCGGATTGAGCACATCATTCGATTGCGGATTCAGTTGCAGGTTGATCATCGGGTTGATGGAGGAATTTTGCGTAGGATTCAATGAATTTTCCTTGATAGGATTCATATTGAAGTTGGAAGAAGGATTAATGGACAGGTTGCTGTCGGGGTTTATTTGATTATTTATAAATGGATTCAGGTTCGCGTCTCTCCTGGGATCGTGTCCTTTAAATGCCATGTCGGCCTGGGCAGCCTGGGCAACCCGTGTAATGCTGTCATTGCGGACTGCAGGTATAGAACTGTCATTCCTGGCCACATTCGCAGAACTGTCATTCTGGGCAAAAAGCACAGACCTGAAAAAAAAGAAAACCGCCAAAATCACTATTCCTCGCATACGAATAACGGGGTTGTTATAACGTTGGATTCAACGCGACTTTTCGCCGGATACGAGATGAAATTAAAGGAAAAAGGAGAGAAAGAACGAAGGTAATATGAAGTTTTTGGTTTGTCAAGCCCTTTTTAAGCTTAAAGCCCAAAGCGTAAAGCCTAAAACTCCTTTTTGGATCCCTGCCAAAATAAATTTCCTGCTAAAAATATTATTATAGTTCTAAAAAAAAGTTTTAGGCTTTACGCTTTACGCTTTGAGCGTAGATAGCACATCGTTCATATTCCGCACGGCTTCGGCGCTTTTGGTAAATAAGGCTTTCTCATCAGCGTTCAGTTCGAATGAAATGATTTTTTCCCAGCCTTTTTTTCCAATGGTCACCGGAACGCCCAGACAGATATCTTTCTGACCATACTCACCTTCCAGAGAGACACAACAGGTGAACAATTTCTTTTCGTCCCGGACAATACTCTCAACCAGCGCCGCTCCGGCGGCCCCTGGCGCATACCAGGCCGACGTGCCGATCAGTTTGGTAAGGGTAGCGCCCCCAATCATTGTATCGGCAACGATCTGTTTCTGTTTATCTTCTGAAAGCAGTTTGCTGACAGGAACACTGTTCCAGGTTGCAAAACGGATCAGGGGGATCATGGTTGTATCACCGTGTCCTCCAATCACCAGGGCGTTGAGATCGGCCGGACTGCATCCCAGATGCTGGCTCAGTTGAAATTTAAACCGGCCGCTGTCCAGGGTCCCACCCATTCCAATAATCCTTTCCCTGGGCAATCCGGTTTCTTTCAGCGCGAGATAGGTCATTGTATCCATCGGATTGCTGATGATGATCAGAATCGTATCCGGAGAATACTTCAGAATATTATCAGCAACTGTTTTTACGATTCCGGCATTCGTGCCGATCAGTTCTTCACGGGTCATGCCGGGTTTACGCGGCAGACCGGATGTAATCACCACCACATTACTGCCGGCTGTTTTGGAGTAGTCGTTCGTGCTTCCAGTAATGCGGGTATCAAATCCTAATAAAGTGGCGGATTGCATGATATCCTGGGCCTTTCCTTCCGCAAGTCCTTCCTTGATATCAAGCAGGACCAGTTCTTCTGCGAGTTCCTTACGGGCAATATTATCGGCACAGGTTGCACCCACGGCGCCCGCACCTACTACGGTAACTTTCATCTGAAATTATTTAAGATGTTTGATGATGATATTGAAGAGTGGCAAAGTTAGGTAGAATGGTTAATTGTTAATTGTCAATTGTTAATTGTTAACGCTGAAATATATCAGCGAAATGAATTGCTATAATATCAGGTTTCCAAAAACCCCGTTAACAATTAACAATTGACAATTAACCATTCTATTTCTCTTTTCCCTGGAAAGCATTCATGAGCGTATCCACTTTCTGATTGCCTTCGAAATGTGTAATTAACTGACCTTTCTTATCGTAGAGGGCAAGGAAAGGCAGACTTTGCATTCGGTAGTAAGGCGGGAGCAAATATTTTTCATCACGGCCCATCATGATATTGGAATGATCCGCAATCCGGAAATAATTGTAAAATGATTTCATTTCATCGAAGGGCTGAAACGTAGCCATCACTATTTCGATATCCTTGAACTGGCTGAAATCTGCCAGGATATCGCGCATCTGGTGTTTACAGTGTTCGCAATCCGGACTAAAAAACATAAAGAGAACTTTGTGATTCTTTTTTATATTATCCCGGGTAACAAAATGTACGCTATCCACCTGCAAAAGTCTGAATGGCGGAATGCCCGGATTTTTAAGATAGGGCGCTTCGGGAACATTAACAGGGGTTTGCGCCTGAATGGAATACAGGCAAAAAACTCCTAAAATGACGATCAACACACTCTTCATATCGGATATTTTCATAAAAATAATGGAAAATACGGGATGCTCATAATTTCAAAAAGGGGCTACTTTGCACAGAAGTTTAAAAACCATTAGTTTTGTCGCCCTTAATGACGTCTTTTAATTATCATACATGGCAAATACAGCGGACATTAGCAGAGGGCTCATTATCAAACTCGATGGCAGTCTTTATTCAGTGGTGGATTTTGGCGAAAATAAAACTGCCAGGGCTGCCGCCAAAGTTTGGGCCAAGTTAAAAGGGGTTGATAATAACCGGAGTATTGAGAAAACCTGGAACAGCGGTGACAATATCTATCCCGTTCGGGTGGAGAGAAAGGATTATCAATTTCTTTACAAAGACGATTCGGGATATAATTTCATGGACACGGAATCCTTTGAACAGATTGCGTTACAGGAAAATCTGGTGGACGCTCCTCAGTTTCTAAAAGACGGACAGGAAGTGACCGTGCTGATGAATACAGAATCAGATACGCCGATGGGCGTTGAACTTCCTGATAAAATTGTGTTGAAAGTAACTTATTCGGAGCCCGGCATGAAGGGAGATACAGCAACCCGGACACTCAAACCCGCTAAAGTGGAAACAGGCGCTTCCGTCAATGTTCCTCTTTTTGTTAATGAAGGTGAATTCATCCGCATCAATACAAAAACCGGTGAATATGTGGAAAGGGTGAAAGAATAACACTTATCTTAGTCTTCCTTTTTAAAAAGTAAAACGCCATAACTGATGGATTTTAAACAGATTCAGGAGTTGATCAAGCTGATCAACAAATCGAATATCGGTGAAGTAACGATTGAAGAAAAGGGATTTAAAATTACAGTAAAACAGAAAGAGGAGCATATCCAGCACGTGATCGCCGCTCCATACCAGCCGCAACAACCTGCTCCTTCGTATACGGCACCGGCTGTTTCGGCTCCCGCTGCGGGAAGCGCCCCGGCAGCCAATGGAAAGTCAAAATCAGCGGCAGACACGGCCACCGACAACATGATCACCATAAAAAGTCCGATGATTGGTACTTTTTATCGCAGCTCCGCTCCGGATAAGGCCGCATTTGTAAACGTAGGGGATGAAACAGAACCCGGACAGGTGGTTTGTATTATTGAAGCCATGAAATTATTTAATGAGATCGAGAGCGAAGTGAAGGGGAAAATTGTAAAGGTTTTAGTGGAAGACGCTTCACCGGTGGAGTTCGATCAGCCCCTCTTTCTTGTGGATCCGAGTTAATTTGAAAATTTGGAAATTTGGAGATTTGAAAATGTTTCAAAGATCATTTTCTCCCAGTAGTATTTCCAAATTTTCAAATCTTCAAATTTCCAAATTCCAATACGTTCAATGTTCAAGAAAATATTAATTGCTAACCGCGGAGAGATTGCTTTACGGGTAATTCGTACCTGTCGTGAGATGGGCATCAAAACCATTGCTGTTTATTCCACTGCAGATAAAGATAGTTTACATGTGAAGTTTGCCGACGAGGCCGTCTGTATCGGCAAACCGGCCAGCGCGGACTCCTATCTGAATATTCCTCATATTATGGCAGCTGCTGAAATTACCAATGCGGATGGTATCCATCCGGGATATGGTTTTCTGGCGGAAAATGCCCGCTTTGCCGAAATCTGCGGTGAGCATGGTATAAAGTTTATTGGTCCCACGCCGGCGATGATCAATTCGATGGGAGATAAGATTACGGCAAAGGAAACCATGATCAAAGCCGGCGTCCCGGTTGTGCCTGGCGGTGGCGGATTACTTGAAAGTCTGGAACACGCCAAGGGAGTTGCCTATGAAACTGGTTATCCCATCATTCTCAAAGCGACAGCAGGCGGTGGTGGAAAGGGAATGCGCGTAGTCTGGAACGAATCAGAACTGGAGCGGGCATACGATTCGGCCAAAGCGGAAGCCGGCGCTTCTTTCAAGAACGACGGCATTTACATGGAAAAATTTGTTGAAGAGCCGCGGCACATTGAGATTCAGGTTGCCGGTGACCAGTATGGTACGGTTTGTCATCTGAGTGAAAGAGACTGTTCCATCCAGCGCCGCCACCAGAAACTGGTGGAAGAATCCCCTTCCCCTTTTATGACACGTGAACTCCGGTATAAAATGGGGGAAGCCGCTATCAAGGCCGCTTCTGCCATACACTATGAGAGTGTGGGCACCGTTGAATTCCTGGTCGACAAAAACCGGAATTTCTATTTTATGGAAATGAACACGCGCATCCAGGTGGAGCATTGTGTTACGGAAGAAGTAGTGAATTTTGACCTGATTAAAGAACAGATCAAAATTGCTGCGGGTGAAACCATCAGCGGTGTAAATTATGAACCCCAGGGCCACGCAATCGAATGTCGCATCAATGCGGAAGATCCATATAATGATTTCCGACCCTCTCCCGGAAGGATAACCACCCTGCATCAGCCCGGCGGCCATGGCATCCGCGTGGATTCGCATGTTTATGCCGGTTATACCATCCCACCTTATTATGATTCCTTGATTGCAAAAATCATTGCCGTAGCCAGAACACGCAGTGAGGCCATCGATACCATGCACCGGGCATTGACAGAATATGTGATTGAGGGAATCAGAACCACCATTCCCTTTCATCTGCAACTGATGAAGGATGAAAATTTCCGCAGCGGAAACTTCAATACCAAATTTCTTGATGGGTTTAAGATGAAATAACCTTTTTAAGCCTAAAGCCTAAAGCTCAAAGCCTAAAACCAATGTGATAATTAAAGATTTAAAATTCAGAGATCTAAAAGGAAGTTTTAAGCTTTAAGCTTTAGGCTTTACGCTTAAAAGGGCTTTAGGCTTAGTAAGTGTTCCTTTTACAAAAAAGCAAAGTTTGTTGATGATGGATTCCACGATCGCATCGGGACAGGACGCGCCGCTGGTTATTAAAATTCGCAAAGGATTCTTATCCGGTAAATAACCGTGATATCTAATTTCTTCATGACGGCGCAAATCGTAATGCAGTATCTCTTCACCGGAAATCAATTTCTCCGGCCCTTCCACAAAGTAAGTCGGCAATTCCTGTTCACATAACTCCACCAGGTGGGAAGTATTGGAAGAATTATAACCGCCGGCTACAATCGCCAGATCGGCAGGTGTGTTCAGCATGCCTAATACGGCTGACTGATTATCGTTCGTGGCATAACACAGGGTATCCCGGGTGTCAGCAAACCGATCAGCCGGGTTTTCAGTGGTAGGAGAGGAACTTTCCTGGATGGCTTGTTTTAAAAAATCAGCAATCTCCTGGGTTTCCGATGCCAGCATCGTCGTTTGATTTACAACACCGATCCGTTCCAGGTCTTTCGCCGGATCAAAACCCAGGCTGATCCGCTCTTTGAATAATTCCAAGAATTTACCGGCCGGATTTTCCCCTTTGATGAAACGGCCGAGTTGAATGGCTTCATCCATATCACGGATCACCAACGCAGGGCCGGCTGCCGCCGCATGGGAAAAAGTAGCGCGTGTCTCTTCGTGATCAGGTTTTCCGTGGATGATCACGGTGAATTTGTTTTCTGCAATCTGCCCGGAACGGTTCCAGACCTTTTCTACAAATGGACAGGTCGTATTATAAATTTCCGTATGGATACCCTTCGATTTTAATAAACCGTCAATTTCGAGACTGGTTCCAAAAGCCGGCGTGATAACGATATCTGCCGGGTTGAGGTTTTCAAAGGGAATCAACTGACTTCCATTCGTATCCTGAAGAAAACGGATGCCCCTGTTTTTCAGGTCCTGGTTCACCTGCGGATTATGAATCATTTCACTAAGCAGGAAAATATTCTTATCCGGATTTTCTTCAACTATCCGGAAAGCAATGTCAATTGCATTTTCAACACCATAACAGAATCCAAAATGCCGGGCCAAAAAAATATGCAGCGGGCCAAAATCGAGAAGCGTTGGAGAAAAATCTTTTTTCATCCTGTCTTCTGCGCGTCGTTTATCTTTTACTGCCGTGATGAGCGGACTGCGGTAGGCGGGCGGAACCTGAAATGTTTTCATTGCGATGCAAAGTTAATAAAACGCTTTAAGCCCAAAGCCTTCTTAAGCCTAAAGCATAAAGCTTAAAGCCTAAAACTTCCTTTTAGATTTCCGAACTATAAAATTTCATTTCAACTATTCCATTGGCTTTAGGCTTTAAGCTTTAGGCTTAAAAGGGCGTTGATTCGTATCTTCCGTTTTTAATGTTTTATAATGAATGCCGATTTTCATCCGGTTAACTGGTCGCTTGATTCGAATATTTATGAAGTAAATATCCGTCAATATACACAAGAAGGAAGTTTCCGGGCTTTTGCAAAACACTTACCCAGACTCAGGGAAATGGGCGTTGAAATGCTCTGGTTCATGCCCATTACGCCTATAAGCAGGCTGGGACGTCTGGGAACCCTCGGAAGTTATTATGCCTGCTCCGATTATATAAGCATAAATCCGGAGTTCGGTACGATAGAAGATTTTCAATGGCTGGTAAACGAAGCACACCAGCTGGGTTTCAAAGTGCTGATCGACTGGGTGGCCAACCATACCGGGTGGGATCACCGATGGACAATAGAACATCCGGAATTTTACAGAAAAAATATAGACGGCAACTTTTATGATTTGCATGGATGGGCGGACGTGATTGACCTGAATTATGATGTGCCGGGGTTACACGCTGCGATGATCGGGGCTATGCGGTTTTGGATAGATACCTGCGATATAGACGGATTCCGTTGTGACATGGCCATGCTGGTCCCCCTCGAATTCTGGAGAGAAGCGAGAACGAAACTGGACCAGATCAAACCCCTGTTCTGGCTGGCAGAATGCGAAGAGATTATGTACCATGAAGTTTTTGATGCCAGTTATGCATGGAAATGGTTACATAGTATGGAAGCATTTTGGAAGAAATCAAGCGATATGCAGGGCCTGTCCCAGGTTTTGTATTATTATAATCACCAGTTTCCCGTGAACGCGCTGAGGGCTTATTTTTCATCAAATCACGATGAGAATTCGCATAGCGGAGATGAGTATGAAAGGATCGGTAATGCGACCCTGCCATTTGCTGTTTTCTGTTGTTTATATGATGGCCTTCCACTGATTTACAGCGGTCAGGAATTACCCAATAAAAAAAGGCTCTTGTTCTTTGATAAGGATGAAATTGACTGGGATCAGCCTTTGTTATTGTTTGATTTTTATAAAACACTGCTCTGGTTACGCAAAACAAATCCGGCTTTACAAGGCGGGGACCTGCAGCGGAAAGCCATGATTCTTTCCAATACGTCAACCGACCGGGTATTGAGTTTTATCCGCCGTTATGAACGCGATGAGGTTTTGGTGATTTTAAATCTTTCCGATGAAGTGTTATCCGTCATTATTACGGGTCAAACCCTGGCGGGTTCATACAAAGACGCATTCTATCCGAATAACCCGGATTTTATTTCCGGTCAGCCTGTACAGCTGAATGCCTGGGCCTATCGGGTATACACAAAATAAAAATGCGTCCCGGTCAGGAGACGCATTTTTATTTGTGCTTTTCGTCTTAAGCCGTAAGCTTAAATATGCTCGAATCTTAAATCATTCGTCATTTAATTTCAGCGGATAGGTAAATGATCCGTCATAACCGGGATAAACACCTTCCAGTTTCAAAGACCCATTTCCTGCCTGTTCCACGATCTTACGGAATTCGTCCACTGTATTTACATTTTGTCCGTTTACTTTCAGGATGACAAATCCTTCTTCCATTCTCGTCTTGCTTAATAAGCCTTTGTCACTGATAGAGTTTACAACAATTCCGCCTTTCACGTTTAATGAAGCCATATCTTTTTTCGTAAGTGGCTGAAGTTCCGCACCGAGTTTATCGAATGCAGAATTTTTTACCACATCCATGGTTCCGCTGTTGTTCATCAGGGTTACCATAACCTCATTTTCCTTACCATTTCTCTGGTAGGTGATTTTGATTTTATCACCCGGACGATAAATAGCAATCTGGCCAACGAGCTCAGAACCGGAATTAATTGGAATCCCGTTCAGTTTGGTGATCAGGTCGCCTTTCTGGATGCCGGCAATGTATGCTGCTCCTTTTTCAAGCGATTCCATCACAAAAACACCCTCTTCGTCTTTAATACCTTCCTGTTTCTTCACATCATCGCTCAAATTATCGTTCGCATATTTTATCCCGAGGTAAGCCCGTTGGGTCGTACCGTATTTAATGAGGTCCGTTACTACCTTCTTTACAATGTTCACAGGAATTGTAAACGAATAACCTGCGTAGGAACCGGTGGGAGATGCAATGGCAGAATTGATACCGATCAGCTGTCCCTGCGGATTAATCAGTGGACCACCACTATTGCCCGGATTCACGGCTGCGTCGGTCTGGATAAAGGATTCGACGGGCGCCTGGCTTTGGCGTCTGTTGATATCAATGGATCTTCCCTTTGCACTCACGATACCTGCGGTTACGGTTGTTTCCAGGGAAAGTGGATAACCGACAGCAAGCACCCATTGACCCACTTTTACATCGTCAGAATTTCCATATAGTAAAAAGGGCAGGCCTTTCGCTTCAACTTTCACAACGGCCAGGTCGGTACTGGGATCCGTGGCGACTACTTTGGCCTTAAAAGATTTTTTATTACTTAACGTTACGGTCACTTCATCCGCGCCATCCACGACGTGGTTATTGGTCACAATATATCCGTCCTCACTAATGACAACACCGGATCCGGAACCTGATTCAGGAATAGAGCGGGAACGATCTCCAAAGAAATCATTGGGATCAATCCCAAAAAGGTCGGAGAATGGGTTTTTTCTCGGAAGGTTATTGCTCGCCGTACGCACCGTTTTTGTTTTGATGTGTACCGTTGCGGGAATGGCTGCGCTCGCAGCGTCCACGAAGTCGGCCGGTCCGGCTGACTTTTCATTACCAAAAAATTTCGCATAGTTCGCCGGAACTTTGGTCGTATCCTGCGTATAGGAATAGGTCCCGGTTTGATAAAAATGGTTATACCCCCATAAACTGGAAAGGGTGGTAGCTGCACTGATAAACACAATGCCTGCAACTTGTTTCAATTTCATTATTTTATTTTTTTAAACATTTAGTAGGCAGTTCTCTCTGACAAATGGCGTGCCCGACGAATACCAAAGTAACACATGGAAAGTTTGTACGCTATTACCACCGGTTCAGTTTAACAAATAATTTACTAAGACCTTCGTAGATGGCAGTTATCCAAAATTACAAAAGAAATTTTAGCAGGCAAGTACTGACATTCGTTCAGATGGAAGTTTCAGAGGGAGCGCAGGAATTTCATCGTATCCACCCCGTCGGCATAATCCCGGAGCCCCGGCTGCTGGCTTTGACCAAAAGGGAGATAATCCCGCCCTATCACGCATTGCAGGTTTTCGTCCTCTTCGGGTTTCATCCGGGATTCCTTGTTTTTATAGAAAACATAGTGCAGAACGGCAATGGGGGAGAAGCAGGATTCATTTTCCATCAGGAGCAAACAGTCGTTTGTCATGTAATACAACTTGTTCAGAATGGCCAGCGATAACCGGTAGTCATAATTATTTTTATACTTATGATGGTCGGCCATCCATTGGTATTTTCTGAAAGCTTCGAGCATAGGAAGGAAATTGTAGTTTTCCGAAACCCGGATCTGCGTCACATTTCTGCAACCCAGCCCGAAATACAGGAAAACATCATCTGCCAGTTTTTCGAGCTCGCCCGCCGTTTCGGTTCCGTCCAACAGCGCAATTGACGTTCTGTTGCGGCGGATGATGCTGGGATACTTCCTGAAATAAAAATCAAAATATCTCGCTGAGTTATTACTGCCGGTAGCAATGTACGCGTCCAGTCCGCGCAGGATGGAAGCCGTCTGAACCTGCTCCGTTACGGCAGGGTTTTTTTTATTCAGAAATTCCAGTAAAACGGGGAACAGCCACGCATCTTTGGCGGATAACTTAATAAACTGGCGATGGCCGCTCAGAAAACAGGATAAGAAATCGTGAAAGCCCACCAGTGGAATATTTCCGGCCATGACAATGCCTATTTTTTTGGGAGCGGGTGTCCGATCCGGGAAACCATAGTCCCGTACCCAGTTTTCAAGCAGTTCCCGCTGAAGATATTGTTCAGCTATCCGGCGAACTGACAGTTCGATAAAATCAGGCACAAACCAGGCATTATGCTCAAAGGCCCTGGTTTTTGAGGCCCTCCACGCCGGGTTGTCTGACAACATGAATTCACCCAGTTCCACCAGTAAGTTTATCCGGTTCTCTAAATCCATTTTTCAGATTATCTTTGGATCGCGAAATTAAATATATTCAACTCCTAATAATCAACTATGGCGATTAAGATAACAGATGAATGCATCAATTGCGGGGCCTGCGAACCGGAATGTCCTAATAATGCAATTTATGAAGGCGGAGTGGAATGGGCCATTGCTGACGGATCTTCTGTGAAAGGACAGTTTACACTGATGGACGGCTCGGTGATTGACGCGAACCAGCGCAACAGCCCGGTTGCGGTGGATGTCTATTATATCGTTCCGAATAAATGCACGGAATGCCAGGGTTTTCACGAAGAACCCCAGTGCGCATCCGTTTGCCCTGTGGATGTGTGCATTCCTGATGAAATGTATCGGGAAACCGTGGAAGAGTTGCTGGCAAAAAAAGAAAAACTGCATCTCTGATCCAGCACCACATAAAAAACCAATACATGAAAAGGGTTATTGCTTTCGTTACCGGCGGTTATTCCGGTGAGGCAGAAGTTTCATATAAAAGCGCGATTACCATGGAAGCGGAAGTAGATAAAACCCGCTATGATGTATACCGGATAGACATTACACCAGCTGAATGGTTTTACTGTACGAAAGATGGAAAGAAAATCCAGGTCGATAAAAATGATTTTTCGCTGTTGATCGATGGCAAAAAAATTGTATTCGAAGCCGTACTGATCGGAATTCATGGTACACCAGGCGAAGATGGTAAACTACAGGGATATTTCGATCTCATGAACCTTCCTTATACCACCTGTGATGCAGCGACATCGGCACTTACCTTTAATAAACGATATACTGTCGCCGTTGCTTCTTTTGCGGGTGTCCAGGTCTCCCGTTCCGAACATCTGTTCAAACAGGATAATCCGGATGCCACGGGATTGGCCAGCCGCCTAACAATGCCCGTATTTGTTAAACCTAACAATGGAGGATCCAGTATTGGCATGTCAAAGGTAAACAGGAAGGAAGACCTTGACGGGGCCCTTCAAAAAGCCTTCAGGGAAGATGACCAGGTGCTGGTGGAAGAATTTATCAGTGGAAGGGAATTCACCGTAGGCGTTTTCCGTGATGGCAAAGAAATTATCATATTGCCTATTACGGAAGTAAAAACCTCCAAAGATTTTTTCGATTTTGAAGCCAAATATTCGCCTGGATTTTCAGAAGAAACCACCCCGGCCGTGCTGGATTCAGCCATGGAGGAAAAGATCAGGAGCACAGCTAAAAAAATTTACCAGGTCTTTAACTGTGGCGGCGTGGTCCGGATCGACATGATTTATAATGAGGCCAGGGGCGAACCTTTTATGCTCGAGATCAATACCGTGCCGGGACAAACCGCTGCTTCCGTGGTACCACAACAGGTGAGGGCCATGGGCTGGACACTAAAACAATTCTATTCAGCGTTGATTGAAGACGCTTTGTCCAGGGCAAAAAAGTCCTGAGCCGGATTAATTATCTTTCCATTTAAATCCACATCTGTGTTCCGATTTCTGACCAGCAAACCATTATGGATTAATATACTTACGGGATTTGTGCTCCTGGTCGTTCTCCTCCTCCTGTTCCTGGGTTCTCTGGATATCATCACGCATCATGGGAAAACAATGAAGATACCGGCTGTCCTGGGGCAATCCATCGACCAGGCCCGGAAAACGCTGGAGTCCCAGGGTTTTGAAATCGTGATCCAGGATTCAATATATAACGATACCATCCCGCCACTTCAGGTTACCAAACAATTTCCCGAAGCCGATAACCTGGTTAAGGTGAACAGGACGGTCTATCTGACTATCAACCGGGCCGTGGCGCCGGAAATAGATATGCCGAACCTGTCCAGCATGACTTTCCGAAACGCCGAAATGGTGCTGCGCCGGTATGGGCTCAAACTCGGGGATACCATATTCAAACCGGATTTCGCGCGTAATTCCGTGCTTGACCAGCTTTATAAGGGAGAAAGTATAAAGCCCGGAACAAAAATTCAACAGGGCAGCGAGATCACCCTGGTCCTTGGAAATGGTGTCGGCATCGAATTTGTGGTTCCGGATCTTGTTGGTCTGACATACCGGGAAGCCCGTTCCGCTATCAGCCAGGCGGGACTGATTATCGGTTCCGTAGTGCCGGATGCGGATGTAAAAGATACCGTGAACGCTTATGTATATCGCCAAAACCCCGACCGTTTCGATTATGAAAGACAGATAAACCATATCCGGCAGGGACAAATCATTGATATCTGGGTGTCGGCATTAAAAAGAGAACGCATCATGGATAGCAGTGCGGTTCTGAAATCAAATAATTACTGATCAAATCCGATGATATGCAATTGATTACTGTTAGCGAATTACACGAACGGCTTGCAAACGGGGAGAAACCAAATCTCGTAGATGTGAGGGAAATATCCGAGCATAATGAATTTAATATCGGCGGCGAACTCATTCCGCTGGGAAAAATAAAAAACATGGAAACCGACCAGCTTGACGCGCTGAAGGACCAGGAAATCATTTGTTATTGCCGGAGCGGAAACCGGAGCGGGCAGGCATGTCAGATACTGGATATGCTCGGCTTTACGAATACAAAAAACCTGCAGGGCGGCATGTTAGCCTGGCAGGAAAAGGTTCGTTAATTAATTATCAATTATTAATTATCAATTATCAATTATCAACTATTAGTTGATAATATATTTTTTATGTTCTCCCGGCAATTAATGTTTCATTTACAGTCCAGCGGTAATAATTAATAATCAATAGTCAATAATTAGATTCTAATGTTAACTGAAAAAATAAAGTTCGTCCCCGCCTGGGGGAACAACCAGTTCTCATTAACCAATACTCCGCCTGAATAATAACCGTAAGTATAACCCGTGGCTTCATATTTTTTATTAAAAATATTATTCAGATAAAAATCGAAATCGATTTCTCCAAATGATTTTATCCTCGGCGAATAAATAACACGGAGCTGCTGTAAATAATAATCCGAAATTTTTCTTTGATTACTCTGCGTATTGTCCAGGTAGGAAGTACCCACAAATTTTGCAGGCAGGCTAATTTCCAATACCTGAACAGGATAAAAGCTGACCGTTGCAGCCGCAATGAAATTGGGAGACAGGGCGATATCGGTTTTTTTGTAGGTTGAACTTACCTGTCCCCCGTTATCGTAATCATCCACGTAGGACGTATAGTTTGAAATCTTATTTTGACTGATCGTGAGATTGCCCGTCGCCTCTATCCAACTGGCGGGTTTAATTCCACCCTGCAGTTCCATCCCCAGCCGCCAGCTGCGGGGCGTATTGGTACGCGTGTATTCTCCTACGTCGTTGATCTTTCCGGTAAGAACGAGTTGATTTTTATACAACATATAATAACCGGTGACACCCCAATGATAGGTAGTCGTTTTTTTATTCAATCCCAGTTCAAAATCATTTACGGTTTCCGGCACCGGTTGTTCGGTCACGCCCGCCTCATAGTCTTCCCGGTTCGGTTCATGCGTGGCACGGGCAAATGAAAAATAAGCCTGAACGGGACCTTTGTCGTACGATATGCCGGCTTTGGGATTAATAAAATTGTAGTGGTTGTTAATAATGATCGAAGGATTGTTCTCAAATCCATCAATCCGGTAATTTACCTGGCGCCATTGCAGATCGGCAAAACTGTTAAACCATTTGCCCAGTTGCTGCTGCCATTTCATGTATATATTAAAATCCGTTTTTTTTGCCGGTACATTATAATACGGGTAGTCCGGAGGAACCCCACCCTGTGCGGCCCAGATCACATTTCCATAATGTTTACCATCATATTCCGTCCACCCGCCGCCCAGGGTAAGATGGGTATTGTTGTTTTTATATTGAAGTGAATAAATTCCTCCGTAAAAATAATTATCCAGCCAGCGCTGCCGGATGAGATTGGTGCTTGTGATGGTGGAATCTGCAATTACGGGATTGGGGAGGCCGTAATCAGCATAAAACGCTTCGTTGATATATTCTTCGTAATAACCTTTTCCCCTGGTCAGAAATGCCGCGAGATTGGCACTCAGGGATCCGGAAATTTCCTGGTTAAAAAATAACTGGTAATGGTTCTGCTGATAATTATCCGTTTGATTCGGATAAGTGAAATAGTTGTAGGTGTGTCGTTTTGAGTTAAACAGGTTGATGGAATCAGCGGGCGTGTTATACAGGGCGCCCGGGTAACCGGTGTTATTCAGATACTCCTGTTGCAATGCCGCGCTGTCCCCATACAGCTTTGCCTCCGGGACACCGTTCCATGCCTGGTAAGTTTTTTCAGATCCCATAATGATATTGAAACGCAAAGACGTTTTCTTAGAAAAATAGGCCGTTGAAAAATAAACCGACTTCAAATCGCTGGTGGCCCGGTCGATATATCCGTTGCTGCTGATACGCGACAGGCGCATATCGATGGTGAAATGGCCATCGATCAGGCCGGAGCCTGCCTTTATAGTATTCTTCCAGGAATTGAATGAGCCGAAGCTATTGTTGAATTCAGCATAGGGAACGGGTTGAAACGCATTTGTGGCAAAATTCATGCTGGCTCCGAACGCTCCCGCCCCATTCGAAGAAGTTCCTACACCCCTTTGAATCTGGATGCTGTTGGTAGATGATGCAAAATCGGGCAGGTCGACAAAATAAATCGCCTGGGATTCCGCGTCGTTATAGGGAATACCATTCAGGGTCATATTGATCCGGGATGCGTCCGTGCCGCGGATCGAGATGCCAGTATATCCGATACCGTTCCCCGCGTCTGAGTTTACCACAACAGAGGGAGTCTGATCCAGGATATAGGGAAGATCCTGTCCGTTATTCATTTTGGCAATCTGGCCGGCCCCCAGGGTGACCTGGGTAAATGGAGTTTTGTCGCCGGCACGGATCGCCCTGATTTCTACCGGGTCCAGGAAAAGTCCCGCGGTTTTTATTCTTACAGAATCCGGGAAAAGGGTCAATGCGCTGCTGTCCTTGTTTATGACGGTCTGTCCGTATGAAACAATGGCCAACAGGAAAAAGCCCTGAAAAAATAAAATTGATTTCATGATCCAACTTTGAGTGAAGAGAAATACCCCGGCGGAAATAGTTGGAAAATGCAGACAGAAAGAAGAGGAAAAAAGAAGCCACCTTCCCTGCGCAGGCATTATCCTGTTCAGGTTCTACGGGTATTATCTCAGCGTTTTCCCATCACGCCAAAGGCGGGACGGGTTTCAGCACCCCGGGAACTTATGGTACCGGTTTTCCGCCGGCAACACAAAGATAAGTCTACCGGAGGTTCCCTCCGTTATCAAATAAAATAAATCTGATGCAACAACCTTAATTATATTTTGTCTTTTATTTCATATTCACCATTAAAATAGTCATCATGAAAAAATATGTTTTAGCAGCCCTCGCCGTGATTACCATCCTGGCAGGGTATAGTCAGTCGGAAGATAATTCCAGGGAGACCCGTAAGGTAACCGGCTTTCAGGGTGTTCGGGTATCCGGCGGAATAGATCTGTATATCAGCAGCGGGGCCGAATCTGTTTCGGTAAGCGCCGCAAACAGCAATATCCGGAATCACATGGTAACGGAAGTGATAAACGGGATCCTCAGTATCCATCTGGAAAAAAACTGGTCGCCCGACGAAGGATCACCGAAAATGAAAGCGTATGTTTCTATCACCACATTAAAATATCTGGAAGCCTCCGGCGGCGGCGATATCTATATTCAGCAGGAGATAACAGCCGGTGACCTGAATGTCCGTTTATCCGGCGGAGGAAATCTGAAAGGCAAATTGCGTGCTGATCATCTGGATATTAAACAGTCTGGTGGGTCCAATGTGGATCTAACCGGAAATGTAAAAAATCTGGCCGTGGAAGCCAGCGGCGGGGGCAATCTGAAGGGTTACGACCTGGTTACTGACTTTGCCAGTATCCTTGCCAGTGGCGGCAGCGATACCGAAATAACCGTCAATAAAGAATTGCGCGTAGTGACCAGCGGTGGAAGTGGTGTACGCTACAAAGGCAGCGCATCCGTAGTCTCTGTCAGTTCCAGCGGTGGTGGAAGCCTTTCCCATAAAGATTAGATCCCCCTATCTTTGCACTCCCTAAATGGAGCGTACAATGGGTATGGATCGTAATACGGTTATCGGTTTTGTTTTGTTGGGTCTTTTGTTGTTTACTTATTTATTCACGGCCACAAAAAACAACCAGCAGCTCGAAAGGCAAAGGTTGCGCGCGGCTGATTCCCTGGCTACGGTAAAAAAATTACAGGAGGTCCTGCAGGTAAAACAGGATTCCGCCAAGGTGAAAGTGGCTTCGGGCGACTCACTCACGGGTTTTAACAAGGCCATCGGCGGAACGGAAAAACTACTGACAATTGAAAACGATCTGTTAAAAATCGTTTTCAGCAACAAAGGTGCCCAGCCAAGGGAGGTCCTTCTCAAGAATTATAAACTGTACGACAGTAGTTTAGTGCAACTGGTGGATTCCAGCATGAACAACCGCCTGACCTATCCCATCAATACGGCCACCAACCAGACAGCCCAGATTTCAGATCTGTATTTTAATGATCCAGGCGTTGAAAAAAGTGCGGACGGTACACAGACCATCACGTACACTTTACCTACGCCATCGGGCGTTACCATCCAGCACCAGTATGTGATCCGCCCGGGTAGTTATCTGGTTGACTGGAACCTGACATCAACCGGCGCAACCCAGTTATTTTCCCAAAACAATCTGAACATTGACTGGCATTCGGAAATGAAGAAAACCCAGACTTCCGTTTATTACGAGAAAAGGCTGGCCAACGTTTGCTTTTCCACGGATAATGAATTTGATTATATTTCTTCCAAAACAGAAAAAACTTTTGATAAACCCGTTCAGTGGATTGCGGTCGTTCAGCAGTTTTTCAACAGAACCCTGATCGCAAAAAATGGTTTTGAAAGCGGAAACATTCACTGGTTACGCGAATCATCCGATACCTCCTACCTGCTGGGAACGGCCGATGTGCACCTGCAGGCCAAAATGCCGGGATCAGCAGCTACCTTAAACTTCCAATGGTATTACGGCCCCAATGATTATACAATTCTGAAGAAAGCGGGCCCGAATATGGACCGTATCGTCGACCTGGGCAGGGACATGTACTCCTTTGTTCGTCCGATCAACGTCTACATCATCATGCCGGTGTTTGATTTTTTCAAAAAATTTGTTTCCAGTTACGGCATTGTTATTTTGTTGCTGACCTTATTTATCCGGTTGCTAACTTCTCCTTTGGTGTATAGCAGTTATCTGAGCGGCGCTAAAATGAAAGCCCTTCGCCCGGAAATTGACATACTAAAGAAAAAAACGAATGGTGACCAGCAACAGATGGGTGTGGAGCAAATGAAACTTTTCCGGGAAGCCGGTGTGAACCCGCTCGGGGGTTGTATTCCTGCCTTATTGCAGATCCCGATATTCTTCGCTCTTTTTAGTTTCTTCAACTCCAATGTTGCCCTGCGCGGCCAGTCTTTCTTATGGGCACACGACCTGTCCATCTATGATGTCGTGGTTAAACTGGGCTTTTCGATTCCGGCTTATGGTGATCATATCAGTCTTTTTGCTACCCTTGCGGTGATTACAAGTTTTTTGATTTCCCTGTATGGGATGAGCATGACACCGGACCAAAGCAATCCGGCCATGAAATACATGCCCTATATCATGCCGGTTATGTTGTTGCTGTTCTTCAACCGCTTACCGGCTGCGCTGACCTGGTATTATACGGTCTCTAACGTGATCACGCTGATGCTGCAATTCGTTATCCAGAATTATATTATTGACCACGATAAGATCCTCGCCAAATTGCAGGCCAACAGGACCAAACCCAAAACAAAACCCAAATGGCAGGAGCGGTTCGAACAGATGCAGGAGGCGCAGAAAAAGATTCAGCAGTCAAAAGGTAAACGCTGACCGGCGGTATTATTTATTTTATTAAACCTTTTGAGAAAATCAAACTCTAATGGATATGCGGGTGATAAAATATAAATGGTTAATCATAGGAATGGGATTACTGCCGTTTATGGGCTCCGCTCAAAAACGCGTGGGAGATCTCACCCTGTTATATAATTCAGCCATAACCAGCCTGCAGGATTCTGCAAAAAAAATAAGTTCCACGACGGGTTTTTTTCTAAAGGGAAATCTAAGCCGCGCGGAAGTAAGCAGTAACCAGTTTTCTTCTGTCACCATTTATGATTCCAAGGCTGGTTCCGGCGTTTTACTCAAAGAAGTGAACGGACAGAAACTGCTGATCCGGATGAACGAGGAAAACTGGAACCAGAAAAACAGGCGTTTCATGAATCTGAATTTTACAAAGACCAGTGAAACGAAAACCATTGCGGGATATTTCTGTACGCAGGCAAAAGCGACCACTCCCGACGGATCCGAAATAACGGTGTTCTATACACGCGATTTAATTCCGGAAAATAAAAACTACGATCCGCCATTTAAAAACCTGGATGGTTTACCGCTGGAATACGAACTGATAAAAGGCAACCTGCATATTAAATATACCCTGGCGTCCATCAACCTCAATCCGGTACCGGCTTCTAAATTTGATATCCCTACGAGCGGATACCGGGAGATGACCTATGAGGAAAGTCTCAAATTAAAATCAGGCAATCAATAATTTACGCTTAAGCCTAATGCAAAACGCCTAACGCAAAACGAGCGAAGCCAGTCCGAAAAATTGTAAGACCGGAGAATTGATTTAATGAGATAAAAAGAACAGGAAGATAAATTTCAGAAAAGCGTTAAGCGTTAGGCGTTAAGCTTATTTAGGCATTTGAATGCGAACGCCCAGGAATTGCAGGTTGGACCGGGTACCGTAATCAATAACGGGTCCAATATTCACTTTATACTGGTAAGGGAGAATGAAAGTGGTATTTCCACGTTGATAGGTAATCATCGCATTTAAAGAAATGCGGTTATCGGCCTGGGGATGAAAGGAAACAGTACTTCCGCTATACAGTGTTGTTTTCTTCAAAGTAAAAGAAGAAGCGGCATTTATAGGTGTGAAACTGTTTTCGAATTCGCTGTGTTTTTTCTTGTCGCCGCCACCCTTGCTCGCAAAAGCCAGTGCGGTAACTGCAAAGAGCAGTAAACCAACCGCGGTCAGGCGGAGGGCACGTGGAAAGGTGGGGGTATTAAGAGAGGCCATCATGAGCAAAGATAAGATAAAAATTTTAGTTTATTTTAACCTAATTCCGGGGATTTACCAATTATTTTAACACAATCTGTGCCGTTTTTGTGGAAAACACCCTTATATGCAGATTATACGTAGTACCGGGGCACCGCGTTGCTTACATAATTTATTTGTGGTTAAGGGATTATGGTTTAATTTAGTATAACCACGTTAAATGAAAGAAAATCCATACCAGCCCGAACAGGATGAGATCAGGGAACTGCTGAAACAATACACTGCTCTGAAGAACGGCCGGAAACACAGCTTTCTTGATGAGGATTGTTTCGAAAAAATCATAGACTATTACGACGGAAAGGAAGAGTTTCCACACGCCCTGGAAGCGGTAGAAATTGGGATTGAACAATATCCTTTTTCATCCACACTGCATATCCGCAAGGCGGATTTGCTCATTGCCACCAGGAAATACGCCGAGGCCCTCCAGGTACTGGAACGGGTCGAATTACTGGATTCAAACGATATCAATCTGTACATACTGAAAACGGATGCTTACCTGGCGCTGGATCAGCAGGAAAAAGCCGTCGTATTACTGCAGGACGCCCTTGGCCATTTTGAGGGAAGGGAAAGGATCGAACTCCTCTTCGAACTGGCCGATGTATATGACGACTATGAGGAGTTTGACAAAATATTTGATTGTCTGCGATGGATACTGGAACAGGATTGTGAGAATGAAGAGGCCTTGTATAAGATCTGTTTCTGGACGGATTTTACGGGACGGAATGAAGAAAGCATCCGGCTCCATCAGAATATCATTGAAGAAAATCCTTATTCGGAACTCGCCTGGTTCAACCTGGCGGCTGCATACCAGGGTTTGAAACTATATGAAAAAGCGGTAGACGCATACAAATATGCAGTAGCCATTGATGAGAAATTTGACTATGCCTACCGGAATATGGGTGATGCTTTTATCCGTTTGCGCAAATACCGGGAAGCCATTGAAAGTCTGGAAAGGGTATTGGAACTTTCAAAACCGGAGGACGTTATTTACGAGGCGATAGGACACTGTTTTGATAAGCAAAGACAATTTGCACAGGCCCGGTTTTATTACCGCAAAGCATCCCATCTAAACCAGGACGATAGTAAACTGATTTATAAAATCGCCTGTACTTATCTTAACGAAGGGCAATGGACAAACGCGGTAAAGCAACTGGAATCCGCCATCCGTTTGCAGGGCAAACATCCGGAATACCACCTGGCACTGGGAGAATGCAAAGTGCAGCTTTTGGAATTCAGGGAAGCGATCCAGGCATTTGGAACGGTTGTGCGCCTGAGGCAAAAAAATATTTCAGGATGGGAAGCGCTGGTCCGTTGCCTTTATCTCGCTGAAATGTACAAGGAAGCACTGGAGCAGGTACAGCAGGCCATGCGGATACTCGGGGAAAAACCACTTCTCACTTTTTATATGAGCGCTATATATTTCGCCATGGGGAAATCCAAAGAAGGATTGATCCACCTGGACAAGGCGCTGGGCCGTTCGCCCAAATTGCTAAAGAAAATGATTGCTCTCAACCCATCCTTACTTCAATCACAATCCATCGTAGATGTGATTGCGCGTTACCGTAAAAGATAACGTTTCCTTATTTTTGCGCCTCCTGAACTAATAAACGAAATACACGTCGATGAATTTTTTACTCAGTCAGTTGCCGGAAAGAATTAATAAACCCCGGGACCATGGCATCACCATGGTAATGGATAAAGGATTAAGTATTGAAGAAACCAGAAATTTTTTAAGTATTGCCGAACCCTATGTAGATGTTGTCAAGTTGGGATTTGGAACTTCTTATGTTACGCCAAACCTGGATAAGAAACTGGAAGTTTACCGGGCTGCCAACATACCTATTTATTTTGGAGGTACCCTTTTCGAAGCATTTCTTGTTCGCGGTCAGCTTGAAGATTATATCCGGATCTGCCAGGAATACGGCGTTGGATACATGGAGGTGAGTGATGGATCAGTGAACATTGAGCATAAGGAAAAATGCAGATTGATAGAACGATTGACCAAGTATGGAACCGTACTCAGTGAAGTGGGTAGTAAAGACGCGGCACATATCATTCCACCATATAAATGGATCGAGCTCATGCGGGCTGAATTAAGTGCGGGGGCGAGGTTTGTCATCGCAGAGGCCCGTGAAGCCGGCAACGTGGGCATTTACCGGGGAACGGGCGAAGTGCGTGAAGGACTTGTACAGGAAATACTCACGCAGATCCCGTCTGAAAAAATTCTCTGGGAGGCGCCTCAGAAATCCCAGCAGTTATATTTTATCGAACTCATTGGCGCCAATGTGAACCTGGGCAACATTGCGCCCAACGAAATGATTGCGCTGGAAGCCATGCGCATTGGCCTGCGCGGAGATACGTTTGACCTTTTTCTGAATAAAAAAGAAAGCAAATGAGAAAGTTCGGCCTGATCGGATATCCGCTGGGCCATTCTTTTTCCGGAAAATATTTCAGGGAGAAATTCCGGCGCGATGCTATTGAAGACTGCCTGTATTCCAATTTTGAAATTTCTTCGCTCGCGGCCCTTCCCGGTATTCTCAAAGATCCGGAATTAAAGGGTTTGAATATAACTATTCCCTATAAAGAATCGGTGATCCCCTTTCTGCAGAAAAAAGATCCAGTGGTAGAAGAAACCGGCGCCTGTAATTGTATTCGTATAGACCAGGGAAAACTTACAGGATATAATACGGATGTAATAGGATTTGAAGAATCCCTGTCGGCAAGATTAACGGTGATGGACCAGCGCGCCCTGATCCTTGGAACGGGGGGTTCCTCCAAAGCCGTTGCCTGGGTTCTTAAAAAGAAAGGGATAAAATTTTTGTTTGTTTCCAGAAAAAAAACCGGTGCTGCCAACCAGATTTCATATGACTATCTGAACCGCGAACTGATGGATATGCATACGCTGATCATCAATACCACGCCCCTTGGCATGACACCCCATACGGATGAAAGTCCGCCGCTACCCTATGAATGGATCGGACCACAACATTTTCTTTTCGACCTGGTATATAATCCTGAAAAGACCCTCTTTCTTGCCAAAGGAGAGGCTTCTGGTGCGCGTACAAAAAACGGTGCCGATATGCTGGTGATCCAGGCGGAAGCCAGCTGGGCAATCTGGAATCAGGAATCAGGAAAATAATTTGTTTTTTGCATCCTCCGGTAAGCTGACCACTTTTTTCAATTCGTAGTCATAACAAATCATGGACGTTTTTGCGATCGCAACGAGCAGGATAAGTTCTTCTGATTTTTTTTCAATTTTATAAACCAGGTCAAAACCCACGCGGCTGAATTCCACGGGTTGTATACTGATCAGCAACTCTTCGCCATAATACATTTCATTTTTAAATACCAGGGCGGCATCTGCCATGATCATTCCAACGCCTTCCATATTGAGTTCGGAATATCCCAGCTTTTTCAGAAAACGAACCCGCGCTTCATGAAGAAAGGCAAGTACTTTATCGTTTCCGACATGCGACCCGTAATTCAGGTCGGTTATGCGCACCGAGAATGAAGTGCTGAATGAAAAATGTTCCGGCAGGTCAATTTTGATTCTGGACATGCGTTGATGGATCCGTTTGGGTTTTTAAAAATGCGATCAGCAGATCGCCCGCTTTACGGCGGTGGCTGAATAAATTTTTTTCTTCCGGACTCATTTCCGCAAAGCTTTTTTGAGAACCATCCGGCAAAAAAACGGGATCGTATCCGAAACCGCCGTCTCCGGCAGGGGAGCGAAGGATCTGTCCTTCACAACGGCCCTCAAAAAAATATTCCCGGTTACGAAGGATCAGACATATTACGGTAATAAAGCGGGCCCGCCGGTTGTTGGAATCAGCCAGGGCCCGGAGCAGTTTGCGCGTATTCTGGATATAGGAAACAGGTTCACCCGCATACCGGGCGCTGTGTACGCCCGGCTCTCCTCCCAGGGAGTCCACTTCGAGGCCCGTGTCTTCGCTGAAACAATTTTCACCGCCGGTAAGCCGGTGAATGGTTTGTGCTTTTACCAGGGCATTTTCCTTCAGAGTTTCGTAAGGCTCCGGAATTTCTTTTTGAATACCCGCATCAGCGAGGGAGATGATTTCCACCTTGGATCCAATGGCATTACGAAGTTCCTTCAGTTTATATATGTTATTACTTGCGAAAATCAGTTTCACAGGCTGAACAGTTTTTTAAGACAGGTCCATAAACGTTGTTTCAATTCCAACCCATCTTTATTATCCCTGCTCATGATATCTGCCTGCAAAACCGGAACAACCGAAATGCCATCCAGGGTAGAAATGGTCATATCCTGCAATTCGTGGATTTGACCGGTTATAGCGGGCACGGCACCCCATAAAAACAGGATCTGCGGATGGAGCTGGATCTTTAATTCGTCCAGGTGCACCGGACTGACCGCTGTATTGACCAGGGCGATATCGTCGGGACCGCATTTGCAGGCTGTAAGTATTTTATAAAGAAATGCAAGCTGGCTTTCCGGCATAAATTCGTGATCCGGGTGGCTGACCAAAAAACAGATCGAACGAAGATTCTTTCCCAGAAAAGGATAAGCGGGAGCCGAGGTCCGTGCAGGCGATTTTGGAATATCTTGTTT
>Ga0209863_10000138_pt1 | contig 45656 bp, 38 predicted proteins | sample OrgsoiDNA2013046_FD_185796 | JGI IMG/M metagenome (GOLD analysis project Ga0209863, IMG submission 185796) | Permafrost soil microbial communities from the Arctic, to analyse light accelerated degradation of dissolved organic matter (DOM) -... | ecosystem: Environmental > Terrestrial > Soil >...
TTTCATAGCCAAAGAGTTCGCTTTCTACCAGATGTTCAGGCAAAGCAGCACAGTTAATGGCCACGAAAGGCTTGCTGCATCGCAGGGAGTGCTCGTGAATGGTGTGAGCAATCGTCTCCTTGCCGGTACCGGTCTCGCCAATCACCAGCACGGTACCCATATGGCAGGCGACACGCTGCGCCATGGCCATGAACTTACGCATGATCTCGCTGGCGACTATGAACTCAGTACCGCCGTCCGGATTGTCAGAAGTGATCCTTGTCATTCAAACCTGAGGTGGCGCATTCCTTCGAGATAACCTATCGGCACGCTGCGGTACACCGTCACTACCCACAGTTACTATCGTCATAATGGCGAAAGACCTGACATCTGTACTTTACGCATCATTCGATGTTGTCTCTTTACTTTCAGGCTTTGATGTTGAATCGGGCTCCGGTGGGGCTAAGCGACGTCACACATGACAAATGCAAATTAGAGTTAGGGCTTCCTAATAAAAACGGCACCATCGAAAATCTTGAGCTTTGGACTCAATCTGGATTTGATTTCAGCCGATAGCTTGAAAAGTGCAGATGGCTGATTCCATGCCAATTCGAGCGAAGCTATTCATTCTCCTCACCGTTGGCCTTGGCACGGCGATTCTCGGTACAGCTCTGTTCCACTGGCAATCAGCGGATTTGCTGCGTTTTAGCTGTTATCTGATCATTGCCAGCGCGGCGGCCACGATGAAAGTGCGTCTGCCTGGCATTGACAGTAATATGTCCGCACACTTCCTGTTTTTGCTACTTGGTGTTGTGGAACTTTCATTGCCGGAAACGATCGTCATGGGTTGCATATCGGCCATGACACAAAGCCTTTGGAGATCGGCGAGGCGTCCACAAGCCATAAAGCTGATCTTCAACTTCTTCATGACTGTGAATGCGGTTACCGCGTCTTATTTTGCCTACCATAAGATGGGGGGAATGCTTCAGCACAGCATGGCTTTGATGCTGTTGGCAGCTGTGAGCGTTTATTTTATCTGCAATATGATGCCGGTTTCAGTGGTGGTGGCTCTCACCGAACACAAACCGCTCAGTACCATCTTCACCGAATGCTACTTCTGGTCATTCCCCTATTACCTGATTGGAGCCTCATTAGTTGGATTCATCAGTTTTCTGAATCGCTACATCGGCTGGCAGAGTTCGCTGATGGTTTTGCCCGTTGTCTATGGAATTTTTCGATCTTATCGCCTTTACCTGGAACGCTTGGAAGAAGAAACGAGACGGGTTGGGGTGGAAAAACAACATGTGGAAGCGGAGAAGCGCCATGTGGAAGAGGTCTCTGAACTCCATGTGCGTACCATTGAAGCCCTGGCTCTGGCCATCGACGCCAAAGACCACACCACGCACAAACATCTTCACCGCGTTCGCACCTATGCAATGGAGATTGCCAGAGAACTTGGGCTCACACAAAGCGAGATTGATGCCCTGCGGGCCGCGGCACTTCTTCACGACATTGGCAAACTGGCGGTGCCCGACCACATCATCAATAAGCCGGGACGCCTGACTCCGGAAGAGTTTGACAAGATGAAGATTCATCCGGTGGTCGGCGCGGAAATCCTGGAAAAAGTTGCTTTCCCTTATCCCGTCGCTCCCATTGTGAGATCGCATCATGAAAAGTGGAACGGCTCCGGCTATCCCGATGGCCTAAAGGGAGAAGAGATTCCCATTTGCGCGCGCATCCTCTCAGTGGTGGATTGTTTTGATGCCATGGCAACCGACCGCCAGTACCGTAAAGCTCTGCCATTAGAAGGCGTAATCAAGGAGATCGTGGGCGAAGCCGGTGTTTCGTATGACCCGAAGATCGTTGAAATACTACGCCGGCGCTATCTGGAACTGGAGCGTCTTGCGTTAAGCAGTCTGGCTGAAGGCCAGGAATTGGCAAACCCCGTGCCCTACAAAGTGGAACGTGGAGACAGTCCCGCAGCTGGGTTCGAGAGTAGCGCAGCCCCCCGCCCTGGAGGTCACAGCGACTTTCTGGCTTCGATCGCATCCGCACAACAGGAAGCTCAGACTCTTTTTGAACTTGGCCAGGGACTGGGAAGCTCTCTGAGCCTGGACGAAACTCTGTCTCTCGTATCGGTGAAGCTTCGCAAGCTTATTCCGCATGACGCATTTGTCACCTTTGTGCTCAAGGGCGATACCCTGGTGCCGGAATTTGTAAGCGGTGACAACTTTCGTGTCTTCTCGTCGCTGGCGATCCCGATGGGTGAAGGCCTTTGCGGCTGGGTGGCTGAGAATGTAAAGCCTATCGTCAACGGCAATCCAATGGTGGAACCGGGGTACGCAGATGACCCTAAACGGACTGTAGACCTTCGTTCGGCGCTTGCAATTCCGCTGGAAGGCGTCAACGGGCTGGTAGGGGTATTGGCGCTCTACCAGACTGAAGCCGATGCCTTTGCCAAAGACCACGTGCGCGTTCTGCAGGCAATCACTTCCAAGGTTGCGCTCTCCATTGAGAACGCACTTAAGTTCCGGCTGGCGGAGAATTCTGCCACCACGGATTTCCTTACCGGCCTGCCCAATGCGCGTTCCTTGTTTATGCATTTGGACCAGGAACTGGCCCGCTGCAAACGTGAGCATTCCACTGTGGCTGTCATGGTTTGCGATCTGAACGGCTTCAAACAGATCAACGATTCTTATGGCCACCTGGAAGGTGATAAAACTCTCAAGATTTTCGCCAGGCTGTTGCGTGAGGTATGCCGCGAATATGACTACGTGGCACGCATGGGCGGAGATGAGTTTGTGCTTATTATCCCGAATATTACGCCAGAGGCAGTGAAGGAAAAAGCCAAACTGCTGAATGCCCTGGCGCAGCAAGCAGGACAACAGGTTTGCGGCAAGGATATTCTTTCACTGAGCCTGGGCGCAACCTTCTACCCTCAAGATGGCGTTGATGCCGAGCGACTGTTGGCTGAAGCCGACCGAAAAATGTATTCCGTCAAACAGCAGCATCACGCGCAGACTGAAACCGGTTTTGCCGTCATTCCCATACCTGATTCTCCCCATCAGGCCAGCGTTCAGTAAGAGATTACAAAAGAGTACCGCAGTACTCAGTGCCGTTCGGATGCAATTCATCGCCCGGTCACCATCAGACTTCCGGAAAAATGAAATTACGGAAGTTATAAGAAGACTCGCATTGATTGTTATCTGACCTGCCGATAGTACCCTCAATGATTTCAAGTCTACAGGCCGGGCGCGAATGCGCAGATTAGCTATGCACATCGCCAGATTGGTGGCCGTTATGCTTCTGGGTGGCTTACTGGGAGCAACTCTGGTTCGCGTGGCGCCAGGATTTGGCACCGACGAGTCAGACTTAGACGGCCGGCTAAGTTCGGCAAGCATTCAAGCCCTGCGGCAATCAAACGCCAACCATGAAAATATCGCAATCTTTTATTTCCATTATCTGGGCCGGCTGGTACACGGTGACCTGGGAATGTCACGAACTCTGGGGCAACCGGTAAGGCAACTTCTGGCAGACAGACTGCCCGAGACTCTGAAGTCCGTTGGGCTTGGTCTGACGCTGGCGTGGACTCTTGGACTCTCATTGGCGCTGGCCGCCGTTGTCTCAAAAAAATCCTACATTGATCTGTTCGGTAGTTTCCTGGCCGGCATTTTGCTCTGCATACCCGCGGCAGTTCTGGCCATTCTGTTCGTGATCACCCGGGCGCCTGCACGTCTGGCATTGGGATTGATCGTCTTTCCCAGGATTTTTACTTATGCCAGAACTCTTCTATTTCGCACAGCGTCTCTGCCGCATGTCCTGACGGCTCGAGCCAAAGGAATCGGTAATGCAAGAGTTCTGTGTTGGCACATTCTTCCCGTGGCTGCGCCGCAGTTGTTCGCATTGGCCGGCGTATCTGTGAGCCTTGCATTTGCGGCCGCAATACCAGTTGAGGCGCTCTGTGACTTACCGGGGATCGGCCAACTCGCGTGGAAAGCCGCACTCGGCCGTGATCTGGAACTCCTGGTCAACCTCACAATGATCGTAACCGCCGTGACGCTTACCGCTAATTCCGCTTCTGACCTGCTGGGACATGTTTCACACGCAGGTGAAGTATGAGGTGGGTGCGCATCATCGCTATCGCCTTCCTGGTTGTGGTGTCGATGTCGTGCTTGTTAGCGAACTTCGTGGCTCCCGCGCCTTACGCTTACCAGTTTCGCGAACTTCCGGACGCTTCTCCGTCACGCCAGCATCTTCTCGGCACAGACTCTCTTGGTCGCGATCGCTTTTCACGCCTGCTTTATGGTACACGTGTCTCACTCTTGCTGGCGCCGGCAGCAGCACTGTTCGCCAGCATACTCGCCGCTTTGATTGGCGGCTCGGCCGGCTTTGTTGGCGGATGGCTGGAACGCTGTGTAATGGCTGCAACCGATCTGTTTCTTTCTCTGCCCTGGCTTTTCCTGCTCATCACCGTCCGTGCGCTTCTGCCGTTGAACATTGCGCCGTTCACCTCAGTGCTGGTTACGTTTGCCTTGCTGGGGAGCCTGGGATGGGCGGCCGCTGCCCGCGTGATCTGTGCGGACGCCCGCTCCTTTTCCCGATCTGACTTTATCTTGCTCGCGCGCGCCTCCGGTAGTGGCGGGTTCCGCTTGTTGTGGCGGCATGTTGTACCAAACTTTAAGCCCGTACTTTTCGCCCAGTTCTGGATCGCTGTGCCAGTCTTCATTCTTGCTGAAGCCAACCTCGGCGTGCTGGGTCTGGGAGTCGCGGAGCCTCTTCCTTCCTGGGGCAGTTTGCTGCGGGAGTTGGAGAGTTTCTCGTCCATGTCAGGCCAGCCGTGGCAATTCTTTCCTCTGATTCTTTTGATCGCGGTCATCAGTTGCATTCACCTTGCTTTAAGAAAACAGGAGCCTTCGCTATGAGACAACGCCTTATTCGTTTTGGATTTTTGCTGATTACGTTTCTAGCTGCGGGCGCCATGCATGCACAATCCGGAAGTCAGCTGCGATTCTGTCTGCATTCTGAGCCCAAGACTTTGAATCCGGTCCTGATGGCGGATGAGTCGTCTGAGACAGTGCGGTATCTTACCGGTGGCGTGCTGATGCGCTTGAACCGCCTCACGCAGACTTTGGAACCAGAGCTGGCTACTTCATGGAAAGAGAGCGCAGGCGGAAAGACAATCACCTTCAAGCTGCGCGCGGGACTGCATTTCTCTGATGGCACGGTTTTCTCGGCTGAAGATGTCGCGTACACCATACAGCAGTTGATGGACCCTGCCTTGCACTCGCCGACTGGAGATTCTTTCCGCTCTGCCGAAGGCAAAGTGATCACCAGGGTGGAAGGCAGAGATCGCGTTACCGTCACCTTCCCGGCTCCCGTGGTTGGCCTCGACAAACTTTTTGACCAGGTAGCCATCATGTCTGCAACGTCGCCACAGAAGGAATTGGCTGTTTTGGGTCCATACTATGTTGCGGAAAACAAAGCCGGATCATACTTGCTGTTGAAACGCAATCCGAATTACTGGAAGCATGATGCGTCAGGCGCTCAATTGCCCAATATCGATTCAATCCGCCTCGATATCCAGCAAAACCGCGACATCGAAATGGTGCGGTTGGCACGTGGCGAAATCAGCTTCATCAACTCCTTGGATCCGGAATACTTTGACAAGCTTGCAACGCAGGCTCCGGGCACGGTGCACGACGCCGGGGTTTCGCTGGATTCGGAACAGCTCTGGTTCAACCAGGTTCCAACCTCTCCACTGCCTGCCTACAAGAAGGCGTGGTTCACTTCGACAAATTTCCGGCGAGCGATCTCCAACGCCATCAATCGCGACGATCTGGCCCGCGTCGTCTTCCGTGGACATGCGCAGCCCGCAGTGAGCTGGGTGTCTCCTGCCAACAAGGTCTGGTTCAACGCCAAACTCCAGCCTCATCCGTATGACCAAAAGGCAGCGCTGCGATTCCTGGCCAATGACGGCTTCCGCATGCAGAACGGCGTTCTGCATGATCGTGATGGACATATTGTGGAGTTCTCCGTGATTACCAATGCCGGCAACAAGTATCGCGAACGTATGGCAACCATGATCCAGCAGGATCTGGCGGGAATCGGCATCCGCCTGAATGTGGTTACACTGGATTTTCCTTCATTGATCGAGCGAATCACCCGCACATTCGACTATGAGGCGTCCCTGCTTGGGCTCGTCAACAATGATCTCGATCCCAATTCGCAGATGAATGTCTGGCTGAGTTCCGCGGAAAACCACCAATGGAATCCCAGTGAGAAGACACCAGCCACTGCCTGGGAAGCAGAAATAGACAATCTGATGCGTGCCCAGGCGGCGACCTTGGATCCCAAAAAACGCAAGAAAGCGGTCGACCGAGTACAAGAGATCGTATGGGAGCAGGAACCATTCATCTATCTGGTGAATAAGAACGCGCTGTCCGCCGTATCAAAGAGCCTGCATAACGCGCATCCGGTTGTTCTGCATCCTCAGGTGTACTGGAATGTTGATCAGCTTTCGCTCGGATCAGAGGTCGCGCAAAGCCGGTAATGGACCCACAACTGCTATTGTCGCTTCGGCTTTCAGCGAGCTATCCCGGTCATCCGAGTGTCCTGCGTGACCTCTCCCTTGACGTGCGCAGGCACGAAATTCTAGGTCTGGTTGGGCAAAGCGGATGTGGCAAGAGCACGCTTGCGCTGGCCATCTTGAAGCTGCTTTATCTAAAGAGCGGGAAGATGGAAGGATCCATTCTCTTCAATGGCCGCGAGCTTGTTTCACTTAAGGATAAAGAGATGCGCTCTCTGCGCGGCAGGGAAATTGCGCTGGTATCGCAGAGCCCGATTTCCTCTTTAAACCCGGCGCTTCGTATTCGTACACAACTCGAAGAAGCCTGGAATATTCATCAGCACACTACCCGCAGAGAATGTACCAGCGCTTTGCTCAATGCCATGGAGAGCGTGAGTCTTCCCGCCGAAGAAACGTTTCTTCGGCAATATCCTGCGCAACTCAGCGTGGGCCAGGCACAGCGAGTATTAATCGCCATGGCTGTGCTGCATCGTCCTTCACTGTTGATCGCAGACGAACCCACCAGCGCTCTGGATATCATCACGCAGTCAGAAGTTCTGCAGTTATTCTCCACACTCAGCCGTACCCTTGGGATGAGCATCCTTTACATCTCGCATGATCTTCTGTCCGTTGCCAGAATCAGCCATCGAGTAGCAGTAATGTCTCAGGGAGAGATTGTTGAATGTCGCGAGACGGCGAAGCTCTTCGCCAGTCCTGAACATCCTTACACTCGCAGGTTGCTATCCGCTTTACCTGTGATTCCAACTTTCACTGCTGGTGAAGGACATTCCGGGCTTCTTCGTCCAGTTGCGGCACAAGTTGACTCTCCACCTGAGTCAACGTTCTCCTCCCACCCCTGAGACATCGTTATGCGAGCGGGGTTCGCCCTTTTATTGAGTTTCAGGTGCTTCCCCGAGGCAAAAAGTCACTCTAACAGGCGTGCGCAGTCCGCCCTCTAAACGTCTCTTGCGCTACAAATCGCGCACAGCGCAAACTCTGGCTTACCTTGACGTTCTACTGGAACGGACGGTATGCTTGCCTAGAATGTCTACTAAAGAACAGGAAAAACGGATCGAACTGTTGCAGGGGACTCTGGATCTTTTGATTCTCAGGACCCTGCTGCTGGGGCCGGCCCACGGTCATGCCGTCGCCAAGGCGATCGAATTCAACTCCGACGACGTGTTGCAGGTTGAACAGGGCTCCCTCTATCCGGCATTGCATCGTCTGATCAAGAGGGGATGGATTTCGGTGCAAGAGGGCATCTCCGAAAACAATCGCCGCGCCAAGTTTTACCGCCTGACCATCAAAGGACGTCGACAACTCGCCGTTGAGACCAGCAAGTGGGAAAGGCTGGCGGGAGCAATCGCACGGATTCTCCGGCCGGAAGCCCAGGAGGGGAAGTCATGAGGCGAAGAAAGCGCATGATGGAGGAGCTTGATCAGGACATCCGCGACCACATCGAGGTGGAGACGCAGGAAAACATCGAGCGTGGCCTATCGCCGGAGGAAGCGCGTTATGCCGCGTTGAGCAAATTCGGCAATGTGACCAGAGTTACTGAAGAGACACGAGCCGTGTGGAGTTCCATTTGGGTTGAGCAACTGCTTCAGGACTTGTCGTATGGCATCCGGGCTCTGTGGAAGAATCCTGGATTTGCGAGTGTCATCGTGTTAACTCTGGCCCTCGGCATCGGCGCCAACACTGCTATCTTTAGCGTCGTACGCGCTGTGGTGATTGCTCCTTTGCCCTTCCCCGAACCGGATCGCCTGGTAATCGTGTGGGAGAGTCGTCCACAAGTAAAACGTTTAGGTGCTTCCTACCCTGATTTTCTGGATTGGCAGCGCAATACGCGATCGTTTGCCCAAATGGCAGCGCTCACATTACACAGCTATGACTTGACAAACCCCGGAGCGCCGCAACACCTGGATGGCATGGAAATCTCTTCCAGCTTTTTCGCGACCCTGGGCGTAAAGCCAGCGATGGGGCATGATTTTACTTCGGCGCAGGACTTGCCGCATGGGACACCGGCTGTGATCATTAGCCATCGGTTGTGGAGAGATCGATTCGCGTCGAGCCCGCAAGCTATTGGCAAGTCCATGCTTCTGGACGGCGCGGAATATACAGTCCTTGGAGTTCTCCCTCCGGGATTTCGTTTCATCGCCGACCCAGATGTTTATACACCTCTGGCGCAGGGCGAGCCGTTGCTCTACAGCGATCGCACAATCCATGCGTTTATCAGTATTGCGCGCCTGAAACCTGGGGTGAGTATCGGTCAAGCCGGAGCCGAGATGAGCGCCGTCGAGGAGAATCTTAACCATTTATATCCGGTTGCGGATGGAAGCCTGGGAACCAATGTGGTACCGCTAAAGCAAGAGATCGTGGGCGATGTGGGTGGAACGCTTCTTTTGTTATTAGGGGCGGTGGGGGTCGTTCTGCTGATCGCCTGTGCCAACGTTGCCAATCTCTTATTAGCGCGCTCGGCCGCGCGCACCCGCGAGTTCGCCATTCGCTCTGCGCTAGGGGCAGGCGGTGGGCGTATCGTGCGGCAATTGTTGACGGAAAGCGTGGTTCTCGCCATGACCGGCGGAATTCTTGGCCTGATTGTCGCAACATTGGGAGTGAGGCTGATATTCGCGGAATTCGCGCAAAGACTTCCACGTTCTGAGAGCATTGGCATGAATCTCCCGGTCCTCCTGTTTGCGCTTGGCATTTCGCTCGCAGTCGGGATTGTGTTCGGTCTTGCGCCGGCACTCAAGAGTTCGCGCGTCGATTTGCAAGGTTCGCTCAAGTCGGGAGATCGTGGCTCTACGCGCCGCCATCCTCGCAGTCAAAGTACTTTGGTTATCATTCAAATGGCGCTGACGGTGGTCTTGCTGGTGGGCGCCAGCCTGCTTCTGCGCACCATCGGCGATTTGTGGAAGGTCAACCCGGGCTTCAATTTTCAACATGTCATCACGTTCAAGGTAGGACTGTCGCCTTCACTGACGAAGACGGCCTCAGACACTCGAATTGCCTATCAGCAATTACTCGAACGCATTCGCCGAATTCCTGGCGTACAGGCAGCAGACTTTACCAATATCATTCCGCTGAGTGAGCAAGACAATGGCGGCCCTTTCTGGATCGGCCCGCAAGAATCAACCTCCATGCAGGATGCGCCGCACGCACTCTATTTTGAGACCGGTCCTGAATACCTTCAAACCATGGGGATACCCTTGCTTCGAGGCCGCTTTTTCACGTCCGCCGATACCTCTGAGTCTGAGCCGGTTATTGTCATCAACAGTGTCCTCGCGCACGCCTATTTCCACGACCAGGATCCGGTGGGCCAGGCCATAACCGTCGCGCATTGGCGCACGGCCAGGGTTATCGGCGTGGTGGGCAATGTAAGGCACTGGGGGCTGGGCGACCCTGGCACTTACAATCCAAGCCAGATCTACATTTCTTTTTATCAGCTTTCTGACCAGTGGATACCCGCGTTTGCCAGGGATTTGTCCGTCGCGGTTCGCACTCCACTGGATGTCGCCACCATCATGCCCGCCGTCAAGAACGTGGTTTACGGAACCGGCAAGGACCAGCCTGTTTATAGCGTTCGAACCATGCAGCAGGTTGTTTCGGAGTCGATGTCGTCACAGCGCCTTCCCATGATTCTGCTCGGGGTGTTTGCAGCCCTGGCGTTGCTTCTGGCTTCCATAGGAATCTATGGAGTAATTTCTTACTCCGCGACCCAGCGGGTGCAGGAGATCGGAGTTCGGATGGCGCTCGGCGCAGAGAGGCGGCAAATTTTTCAGATGGTAATCGGCCAGGGTCTTCGCATTGCTGTGGTGGGCGTCACCATTGGGGCTATGGCGGCGCAAGTTCTCGCCCGATTGCTCTCGACCTTTTCGCAACTCCTCTACGGAGTCGGGCCGAGCGACCCTGTAACCTTCGTCTCCGTATCGCTGGTGCTGATTAGCGTGGCCGTCCTGGCTTGCTATATTCCAGCTCGTCGCGCCTCCCGCGTCGATCCCATGATCGCGTTGAGATACGAGTAGTCGTTCGCAAATGGATCTCTGAACCTTGCTTGGAATGTCCTCGGGCCTGCATTACCAAAATCCTGATGCGGCTCTCACTATTTGGGTGCGATAAAGGACAGAGGTTCAGTGTGGATACTGGCTGCGCTTACTCCTTCACAGGCGGGAACAGCGGTATCGGCTTGGCTACCGCAAGGCGCTTTGTTAAAGAAGACGCTGAGAAAAAGCGGAAAGGCGCGGCCACCCACCTCTGATGCGAGATGCCGTGGCCGGTTTTTATCGGACTTTTATCTGAACTACGGTTGATGCTGGTGATCATCCCGGTGGTCATCATCTTTTTTCTGGTTTTGCCATTGTTCGCCACGGTCTCCGTGTTTGTATCCGGCTTCATAGGCGTCGCGGTCAGTATCATTCGCCCACTTGTGATTCTTATGTTTGTGGTTCTGCCCGTCTTTCCAGCCCTGCTGGAAGTGCGTGTTGCCGGCATAGCTGCTGTCGTCCCGAGTCTGTACGTTGGCATGGTCGCGATCTTGATCGTGGCCCTGCGCGTCTTTATGGTCGCGATCCAGGTCGCCAGTCTGATCGTGCCTCTGGTCCTGCTGTGTCTGTGGATCGTGATGGTCCGTATTCTGTGCGACAACTGGAACTGTCGCAAAGCAGCCCAGTACCAAGAGAAGCCCAAAGGCTCCGGGTGTAATCTTCATGCATCCTCCAATGTGACAGCCCTCCTAAGTGGTGGGGTGTCTGTCCTCGTTAAGAGTCCAGTCACAGGAGGTGGGTTGCCAGTGCGCACAAGCGCGAATCATCCAATGACCTTAGGCAGGTGGCAGGGATCGAACAACCTTACAGAGGATGGAAGCGAATCTCTTGCTGGCGCTTGGATTTTAAAATACAAAGCCGCGAGGCCGAACACGCGCCGAGCTGCGCTGCAAAAGGCGCACGAGAATGTCAGGTCGAAGTGGAATGTTCAGCGGTTTTCAAAAAAAATGGTGGAGGCGGTGGGAGTTGAACCCACGTCCGAAAATGTTACTGGTCAAGAGCCTACATACTTAGTCCAGTTCACCCGACGGGAATTACCCCGCCAGATTCGCGTTGTGCACTCAGAACGGACAAGAAATGCAAAACGCTAGCCCGTTTGTCTCGTCCTCCCACCCTGGCTTAGTAAGGAAGACCAGCCTACTGTGTGACGCCCTTTCACAGCCCATAGGCGAAGCTGTGGAGAGCGGCTGCTTATTTAATTAAGCTGCGTATGCGAACTGATTAGAGTTAGCAATTATTGTTTTTGCACCACTTACGGGGGAATGCGCCCCGGTATGCCTCTTGGCCGCAAGCATTTCCGTCGAAGCCGTGACGCCCCCATTCGGAAAAGGACTTGTGACCGTCCTTTATGTCAAAGATCATTGTTCCGGAGCATTAAAGCCGTCCGAAACCTGCCGCAAAAGCGGCTACTCACTACGTTAGACACGGATATTACTCCGGTCAAGTCATTTGATGAGTGATAGGACCTTTATGATTCAAAGACCTTCAGTCGCCAAATCGTGCTTACAGAGGATCGCCTGTCACACTTTGCGTGACTTCGTTCTGGATTTGGCTTTCGTCTTTGCCGGCTTGCCTGACTTCGGACCCGATCTGGTTCTTGCGACTTTTAATTTCGCAGCCGATGGCGCACTTGGGCCCGATTTCGCGGACGCCACTTTGTGCTTTACGGATGCATTCACCAGCTTTTTCAATGTTGGGACATGAACGTCAGATAGGCGCGCGATGTACAAGCAGCCCTTACCCGTGGAGTGAGGTCCAAGTTCTTCAAGCAGCGCATCATGTTCGGGAAAACTGCTACCGATATAAAGGGTGATGTTCTGTTTGCGCGGAGAAAAGCCGATCAGCATCCATTTAGCTTCACGTCCGCCGGCGTACTGAACCATATGTTCGCCAAATCCAATGATGGCGCTACCCCACATGCGCGCCTCAGCCCTCGTTGCCGACTCCATGATGTCGACCACAGCAAGGCAGTCTTCACGCAGTTGCTGGTTGGGAATCTTGTTGAGGAACCCGGAAACGGATAAATCGTTAAGCTTGGTTTTGGGTCCGGGCATTGTTGCTCCTGGAGAATTTAGCGGGCCATCAGCGGGCAATGTTACAGCAATCCATGATTACTGCAAATGTGGCATCATTTACAATCTACTGGACTTTAAAAACTGACAAACGGCAAACTGAACTCATCGACAAAAGAGTGTCAAAGCGCCTTGAGACCAACAATATTCTGAAACCATCCTGCTTTACGCGCGTCCAATGCTGTTATGCCAATGGTGGAGTCCCCAACTGTGGAATTTGAGTGTCTTCCGTTCAGCAGCATTCCCAACACCAGTCGGCTGTTTGACGATTACCTCCACCAATTCGCGAAGGTAAGCGCCTTCTATGCACGTTCACCGCAGATTGAAACCTGGTGGCGTGACGAACTGGCTCGCATTGACTATCCGGCGAGCCGTCGTACAGCGGTTGCGTCCATTTTGGAGCGCCAGAACCTGGGCTTTGGCGCCAGTGACAAAGCGCTGGCCAACATTCAGCGCCTGCGCGAAGGCGCACCTGTAGTTGTGACCGGACAGCAAGTTGGACTCTTTGGAGGCCCGCTGTTCTGCATCCTGAAAGCGATTTCCGCGGCGATGCATGCGGAGAAGGCGGGCGCGGTTCCGGTCTTTTGGCTGGCAACGGAAGATCACGATTACGCCGAGATCAGCTCTGCCAACATCCCCGCTACAGACCATCTCAAGAAATTCGCGGTGAACGTGCCCCATACCGAGGGCGCGCCTGTTGGCACTATTTTCTTCGACGATGAGATGACCGCTGCTGTTCAGCAAGTGGAATCGCTGTGTGGGAAGTCTGCGATCACTGAGCTATTGGCGCAAAGCTACCGTAAGGGAGAAAACTTTGGCAGTGCGTTTGCCAAATTCTATGCCAAGGTCCTGGGCGACCTGGGAATTGTCTTGCTCAATCCCAGTGATCCGGAATTGCATCGCATCGCGCAGCCACTCTTTAAGTCCGCCCTTGAACAAGCGGAAGAGATCAATGAGGCGTTGCTGAAGCGCGGTAAGGAACTTGAAGCAGCAGGCTACCACGCACAGGTCAAAGTCACTTCATCCCACACGCTTTGTTTCTTCATTGAGAACGGCGTGCGTACGCCGATTCGCGTGGAAGACGGGACCTTCCTTATCGGCGAACGAAGACTCTCCCGGCAGGAGATCCTGGCGGAAACGGAACGATGTCCGGAGCAGTTCAGCGCCAACGTGCTTCTACGTCCGTTGACACAAGATCATCTACTCCCGACGCTGTGTTATATCGGCGGCCCGGCGGAGGTGGCATACTTCGCCCAGATTGAAACTGTCTACCGCAAGCTCGCCAATCGCGTAACCCCTGTCCTTCCTAGAATCTTTGCCACTATCGTTGAACCGCGCCAGGCAAAATTACTCGATCGTTACGGAATGAAATTAACTGATGTCTTTGCCGCTCCGGAGAAAGTCCGCGAGGCCGTAGCCGCACACGCGCTACCTGACAGCATTGTGAAGAGTTTTGACCTGGCTGACCAGCATCTGGAGCAGGCGATTGCCTCGATCCAGCAACCGCTGCACAAACTGGATAAGACCCTGGCTGACGCTGCCGAGAATGCGGCATCAAAAATGCGCTACCAACTCCAGGGTTTGCGGGACAAAGCCGCACGCGCCGAGGCCCGCAAGAACGGCGAACTTCAGCATCACGCTGACGAGCTTTCAACTCTTCTTTATCCCAACAAAGACCTGCAGGAAAGGGAAGTGGGCGCGATTTATTTCCTCTTGAAATATGGGACTGGCTTTGTGCCGCAACTCAAAACCCTCTTGCAAGCGGATTGTGTGGAGCACCAGGTCGTGCCGTTTTTGCCGGCGTAACTGTTACGCGTTGGGCACAAATATCCGGATCATCCAATAAGTGATGGCCGCCATGATTGCGCCTGCTGGGATGGTAATGATCCACGCCCAGACGATCCTTCTCGCAACTCCCCAACGCACGGCCGATATGCGGTGGGTTGATCCCACGCCGATAATCGATCCGGTAATTGTATGCGTGGTGCTCACCGGGATTCCCCAGAGCGCGGTCATGACCAAAGTGATGGCAGCGGCAGTTTCAGCACAGAATCCGCCCACCGGTTTCAACTTTGTGATCTTGGATCCCATGGTCTGAACTATTCGCCAGCCGCCAAAATACGTTCCCATGGCGATGGTGAAATAAGCCCCCAGAATAATGGGGAGGTGAAAGTGGCCCCAGTTGCCGCTTGCTTCTTGCGCGGTCATGTAACCACCGGTATAGAGAGCGCTGACCACGATGCCCATGGTTTTCTGTGCATCATTACCGCCATGGGCAAAGCTCACGCCGGCGGATGAAATAAGTTGAAGCACACGAAAAAGCTTATCGACCTTGCGGGGAGCCGCGGCTTTGAAAATCCACGAGATCGCTACCATAAGTCCAAGCGCAAGAATGAACCCGATCATCGGCGAGATCACAATGAAGATCAGAGTGTTCTTCCATCCCGAGACGATGATGGCTTTGAACCCGGCACGGGCAATCGCCGCTCCGGCATAGCCGCCGAAGAGTGCGTGAGAAGAAGAGGTCGGCAATCCAAGGAACCAGGTAATCAGATTCCAGACAATGGCTCCTACCAGGCCTGCAAGCACGACATACTGGGTGACGAATTCCAGATGGACCATGCCTTTGCCAACAGTTTTGGCAACAGCGGTTCCAAGTCCGAAGGCGGCGGCGAAGTTAAAGATAGCTGCCCAAATTACCGCAATACGAGGTGAGAGCACGCGTGTGGAGACCACAGTGGCAATGCTGTTGGCAGCGTCATGAAAGCCGTTGATGAAATCAAACATCAAGGCCAAAAGGACTGTGAGTAAAACCAGGACTAAACTCGTATGCACCTAGCATGCCTCGCAAACTGGATTCTTCAGCATAGGCAATGACGCCTCAGGCGCTCTTCAGGACTACGCCTTCAAGAACGTTGGCGGCATCCTCAGCTTTGTCCGTGGCAGTCTCCAGCACTTCATACAGTTCTTTGAGTTTGATCAGGGAGATGGGATCTTTTTCCTTGTCGAACAGCAGGCCAATGGCTTCGCGGGAGATCTGGTCGGCCTCATTCTCCAGCCGGTTGATTTCCACGCAATTTTCCAGAAGCTGGTCATTCTTTTTGTCCAGCTTCACCATGGCCTGGGTCAGCTGGTCACACTGCTTGATGATGATGTCGGCCAGCTGTGATGCGGCTGGCGGCGCACTGGTGATCTTGTACATGATCAGCCTGACGCCGGCAGCGTAAACAAAATCCAGCACGTCATCCAGGGACGAGGCCAGGCGATAAATGTCTTCGCGATCGAACGGAGTAATAAAGGTCTGGTTGAGCCGGGTCAGGACGTTGTGCGTCATTTCGTCGCCGCGATGTTCAATGTCCTTCAACTGCTGGACGCGTACGTCAACGTTCTTAAAATCATCGAGAATTGCTTTCAGAAGGCGCGCGCCATCGCCAAGGTTTCTGGCCATGTCGGCAAACAAATCAAAGAACTTAGTGTCGCGAGGAATCAGGCGCATTCGTGTGGACGGCTCTCCTGGATGGCAACGTGCGTTTTAACACAACCTTAACAAACAGAGAACTATCGCATGCGGCGGAGGCGCAGGTCAAACTTGAAAACGCTCCAGCGAGTGACTCCTCGGACCGGTTAAACCTCAGCCCGTGCTTTCTGAAAAAGCCGGCTCAACGCTCGAATGACGAAGCGGATCATCACAACAGTAAAAACTACCGCAATCAGAACCAGTACCGAAGCGATGAATGGATGCTGTGTGGCCAGCCACGTGAGTGAGATGGCAGTGACGTCTTCGCCAAAACTCAATGCGATGTTAGAAAACGGCTCTGGCGAAGCCGTTACCGCAGCGCGTACGGCTGTTTTGCCCCCGTGGGAGGCCAATGCAATGGTGCCGCCAAGAAGGGCGGCGGCCAGTTGCATTCCCGGGGAGAGTTGTTGTGTTGCGCCATAAGAGAGCAAAGCGGCAATAGGAATTCGGATGAATGTGTGCAGCGCGTTCCAGAGCAGATCAAACACGGGAATTTTGTCGGCAAATAGTTCCAGAAGAAACAGCGCCAGTGAGACTGCGATGACAGTCCAGGATTGAACGATGTGAAGCGCGGGAGGAAGCTGGAAAAGATTGAGGTGAGAGAGAATACCTAGAGTGGCAAGTGTGGCGTAAACGTTTAAACCGGAGGCAAAGCTGGCGCCGACCACAATTGCCAGCAGGTCGCTTTTCTCCAGCGTCGCGAAGGGAAGCGTCAGCGAAAAAGCGGAGAGAGGCGCAAGAAGAAAAAAAGAAGGGCCGCCATGGAAGTGGCGACCCAGCTTTGTTAGATCAGCGAATAACTGATTAGAGAGTGGATTCAATTTCAAAACCCCAAGCTTCCAGCAATGGTTCTGGAATGAACTTGGAATTCTTGTTACGCCGTGCCCACTCGCGCAAACGGGTGGAGCGAATGTATTGGTCGGGGGTGAGTTTAAATTCCTTAACGGCTTGTTCGAACGACGTAACAACGGGGATAACAGGGCCAATGGGCTCAGGCTTGCCCCAGTTCGGATTACCGCGTCTCCTTGCCATATTCAGTGTTTCCTGCCTTTTTTTAAGTAGAAGAATGCCGTACGAAATTCTGGTCTTGAGTGTTTGATTCCCTGTCCTGGGATTTGGTTTCAGTCCAAAGCCAAAAGTGCCAAAGTAGCTAGGCGCATACTTAGTCCGAACAGGTCATGCAAACCCCCTATTCTAGGGGTATTTTGGAAGAATAGCAACTAAAATAGGTGAAAGACCTGCTAAAAATCGCTGTTGTTTAGCGATTCACGCAGGACGATTGTACTTATGGACATCCCATGGCTCGTCCATGTGGTCAATGCGCCTGCGCCGGTATTGCAAATTTCTTCATTTTTTTTCTTAACAGTCGGGTTGTCGAGGGGAAGCGAGCACACTGCCGCGTGAGTCAGCCTGTGGAACCAGGACGATCATCCAATGGGTCAAAATCCAGATCAACGCCACCCTAACGAGTCTGGGCAATTAACTGAGAGCTCGCGGTACAGATAATGACGCTATTCTCATCGACCACGGTGGCCTCGCAGAACAAAATCGAGCGTCCGGCCTTTATACATTTGCCTACAGCTCTGAACCTGCCGGATTTGAGCGGTTTCAAGTACGCGAGTTGAAGATTGATGGTTGTGGCGTAGCTTTGAGGAAATACTTTTGTGATGGCCGCAACGGCACAAGCTGAGTCGGCGATAGAAGCCAGTACTCCGCCATGAACCACGTTTGTTCTGCAAGAGGCCGGGCCGGACCTCGGCTTCGAACACGGCATGGCCGGGTGCGACTTCAATCAGTTCCAGCCCTAAGGTTTTCCAATATGGAATCGCCTCACTCATGAACTTGCGTAATTCATCCATTTGCGCAACGGAAATGTGATCGTCACTTTTCATCGGTATCTCCGCGGTGAAAGTGTCAACCGCAAAATTGTTGATTGCCATTGCCTTGTCTAGTGCCGTGCACTTGAGAGATCCTCACTTACATAGGCTGCTCACATTCAATGTCATATGCGCTTCTTTGATATCATACGTCGTTGACCAATGAGCTGTTTTTGTGGAGGACGTAGACAATGCGCGTGCGTTCGCAAGTTATTGCATCCGCTTTCCTGTGGGCCCTTTTACTTCCGGCGATGTTCGCCCAAGATGCCGCCAAGAGCGGACCGAATTTCACTTCAGAGAACTCATCTGTATCTGCTGAATCTTACCGCGCGCCCAATCCTGATTTCGGCGCACTTCTTCCGAAAGACAAAGATTCAAAAGCTCCGGCCATGCAAGGTGAACAGGTTACTCCCACCGCCGAACTTTTTGCTGGCTATTCCTACCTGCGCTTTAATCCTCGCGTGAACGGTACCGCGCAGACGTTTGATAATCAGGGTGGAACCGCTTCCATCGCCGGCAACGTAAATAGATGGCTGGGCCTTGTGGCGGACTTCGGCTTTTATAAAGTTAGCGGTGATCTTCAGCCCGGCTCCAGCGGCAAAGCACAGACATATCTGTTTGGTCCGCGCTTTTCCCATCGCGGTGAACGCTGGACTCCGTTCGCTTCTGTACTTTTAGGCGCGGCGCGCATGAGCGTGGACAGTTCCACTCCAGTCGCCGGAAGCAGCAACTTCTTCAACAACACCGTTCATAAGAATGCTTTTGCCACTGCATTTGGCGTCGGTTTTGATTACAAACTCAGCAGGCATGTGGCATGGCGCGTGGTGCAGGCGGAATACCTGATCACCAAGTTCCCGGATGGCAACAGCAATTTCCAGAACAACCTTCGTCTGGCTACCGGACTGGTCTTCCGCTTTGGCGGCAATCCTCCGCCGAACCACCCGCCGGTCATCTCCGTATCCACGAATCCGAACACGGTGGTGGAAGGCAGCGGAGACAGCACAGTTGTGCAGGCCAAGGCCAGCGATCCTGACAAGAATGACACGCTGACTTATACGTGGTCTGCAACGGGCGGCAAGATCGACGGCACCGGTTCAGAAGTGCGCTGGAACTCGCAGGGCGTTGCGCCTGGCAAATACACCATCACCGGAACGGTGGATGATGGACATGGCGGCACCGCCAGTTCGTCTACGGACGTGACGGTCACAGCGCGTCCAAACCGTCCGCCAACCGTTACATGCGCCGCTTCACCGACGACGGTAATTGTTGGGCAGCCGGTAACAGTGACTGCCACCGGCAGCGATCCTGATGGCGATAACCTGACGTATACGTTTGACGCCAGCAGCGGCAAAGTAACCGGCAGCGGCGCCAGCGGCCAGTTTGACACCACTGGACTTGCTCCCGGACATTACACAGTGAACTGCCATGCCGATGACGGCAAGGGCGGAAAAGCAGACGGCAGCACGGACATTGAAGTCCAGGCCAAGCCGATCACACAGGAACAGAAACAGCTTGAAGTTCGCCTGTCATTGCACAGCATTTACTTCCCAACTGCAAAGCCGACCAAGGTGAACCCGCAAGGCGGTCTGCTGAACAGTCAGGAACGCAGCCTGGTCATGCTGGCCAGCGACTTCAAGAAGTATCTGGTCTACAAACCGGATGCCCACCTGATACTGCAAGGCCACGCCGATCCTCGTGGCGGAGAAGAATACAACAAGTTGCTCTCTGACCGTCGCGTGGAACGCACCAAGGCGTTTCTGGTGGAACAAGGCGTAGCCGCTGACCACATTGACACTCAGGGACTAGGTGAAGAACAGCCGATGAGTGTTGATCAGGTTAAACAGGCGGTTGACGCTGACACAAACATCTCTCCGGAACAGAAGAAGCAGTTGGCCGCCAAGGCCGCCGTGCTCGCTCTGGCCCAGAGCCGTCGTGTTGACGTAACACTCAGCACCACTGGACAAACCTCAACTCGCCAATTCCCGTTCAATGCTGAGGACGCTTTGAACCTCATCAACCCGAAGGGAACCGGCACAGCCAAGGCGAAGACTCCAGCCAAGAAAGCTACGGGCGCGCCGGCGACTAAGAAAAAGGCTCCAGCCAAGAAGCAGTAACTTTTAGGTTGGAGTTTTAAAAACGAAGCGGCAGGCTGATTAAGGCCTGCCGTTTTTTTGGCGCTGTTTGCGTCCCGCGTACGATGCTTTCTCATTCTGTCATTCCGAGCTAGACGGAGTTCCGCAGCGCGGAACGACGTCGAAGAGAGGAACCCCGAAGATGCTTGCCAAACCCATACTGATTGAGGGAATTCTCTCGAAGACGTTATTCGGAACCGACCCAACGCTATCAAGACCGCTCATGTAAAATAATGATTCTTTCAGGCCGGGATGGCGAAACTGGCAGACGCAGCGGACTTAAAATCCGCAGACCAGCAATGGTTGTGGGGGTTCAAGTCCCCCTCCCGGCACCAATCATTCTGTCTCCTGCTCGACAAACCGCCCACATTCTCAATATCGCAGATCGTATGGTGCTATTTGCCTCGGACTCGGCGCTCGGCCCCCTTCGCTCAAGATTGTGCAGTTCTGCGGAGACCACTCAGGTCAAGGGGATTGTGCGCCGAACATTTGTGCCTTGCCATAGATGACGTCTTGAATGTCCATTGAATACGGAAAAGAATTCCAGCAAGTTCATTTTCACGTAGCTTGCCAGCGGCGATGGAAAGCGGAGGCCGGTTAAATTGATTCCCTCGGCGGTTTTCATTCGGAGTTGCATTGCTGCCTGACAACGAAAGAAATCTTCCAGAGCGCGTTCAGGTGGAATGGATGATAGCGGACGAAGCGGTTTGGGCGCGGGCAGCCGGATGAGCGGCGGAGGTTCAACGTAACGGACCAGCATCCGGCCATATAAGCCCAGTCGAAATGGCCCCCCGCCCGTCAGTTGCCTGCGCAGCGATTCCGCTAAAGCATGGTCAACCGCAGGTAGAAACGTTTGGGTGGTGATGCAGAGATGAATGAGGTTCTCCGCAATCGACCAGCCCCCGGCTTTAGGCCGCCATGCGAGTTGATCGCCTGAAAGTCCCTCACACAGAGATTTGGCCTTGGCATTTACCTCTGATAGGCCGAGGAGTAACGTCTTAGCATCAATAAACATCCATTCACTCCGTAGGCGTCAGGGGCAATGGTTTTCGCTGTGTCTCATCGCTTTTGTGAGTGATTGCCCTTACCCGACCGGCGCGGTCTCTACAGGATGAGGTTCCTGGTACAGCTCTTCAATCTGTTGTTTATATTTCGCTTCGATCACGCGGCGTTTTAGTTTGAGGGTGGGAGTGATCTCACCGCCGGCGACAGTGAATTCGTCCGGCACGATCACGATCTTCTTGATGCTTTCAAACTGGGCCAGTTTCTTGTTCAACTCTTCCACGATGCCGCGGTAGAGTCCTCGGACTTTCTGGTCGGCTACAAGTTCTTCGCGATTGTTGAATTGGATATTCTGTACGCGAGCCCAGTCTTCCAGCAGAGGGAAGTGGGGCGAAAGGATGACCGACGCATACTTTCTGCGGTCGCCGATGATGGCTGCCTGGGCGATCAGTACGTTGGCCTTCAACGCATTCTCAATCGGCTGGGGCGCTATGAATTTGCCGCCCGAGGTCTTGATCAGATCTTTCTTGCGGTCGGTGACGCTGAGATAGCCTTCGTTGTCAATCTGGCCGATGTCGCCGGTCTTGAACCAGCCGTCAATGAATGAGGCCTTGGTTTCGTCGGGCATATTCCAGTAGCCCTGGAAGACCGTGGGGCCTTTCACCAGGATTTCGCCATCTTCCGCGATCTTCACTTCAAGCTCCGGATAGATCTTGCCTACGGACCCGATCTTGATATCACCTTTCCGGTTTACGGAGATTACAGGCGAGGTTTCGGTCAGGCCATAGCCTTCAAAGATCGGGATGCCCATACGGATAAACCATTCGGCAATGTCATAACCCAGCGGAGCGCCGCCGGAGAAATAGATACGACTGTTGCCGCCGAAACCATGGCGTATGCGCGAGTAGACGAGCCGGTCAGCCATTTTCCACATGAAGCTGGTGGGCTTGATACCGTCAGCGATTTCCTTCTTGTGGCCTTCACCCACGCGAAGCGCCCACTGCATGATCCTGCGATTCAGTCCACGCGCGGCCCGCCGCTCCACTTCCTGGCGGATTTTTTCATAGACGCGCGGGACGGCCACGATAATGGTCGGCTTGGCCTCTTGAAACATCATGGGAAGCTGGTCAAAGATGGGGCAATAGGCGATTATCACCGCGTTGAGATAGCAAACGTAATCGAGATGGCGCGCGGTTACATGCGAGAGAGGCAGGAAGGAGAGGTAAACGTCATCATCATTCCACTCTGCGGCCTTGGAGGCCATCACGGCGTTTGAGGTCAGGTTGCCGTGGGTGAGCATTACGCCTTTGGACGTTCCTGTGGTTCCGGACGTATAAATCAGCGTTGCCAGGTCGCTGGATTGAATGGCGTGAGCTCGGGCTTCGAACTCGGTATCTTGTTCGGTTGACGCCTCGTTCAACAAACCCCAGATCGGAATGACGTTGACCTCACCGAGATCATCCATCACAACAATTTTTTCAATCTTAGTCTGGCTCAGAACACTCTGGACTTTCTTCAACTGCTCTTCAGTGGAAACGCAGACCACGCGAGCGCCGGAATTTTGCAGGACATAGAGAGTCTGCTCGGCGGTAAGCGTGGCGTAGATGGGCACGTCCACAATGCCGCTGGTAACGCAGGCAAAGTCAACGATCATCCACTCAGGGCGGTTTTCACTCAGGATGGCGACGCGGTCGCCCTTGTTGATACCCCAGGATTTAAACGTCCGGGACATGGTGGCAACGTAGGCATAGAGCTGGCGGGAGGAAATCACCAGCCAGTTGGCCCCGCGCTTCACCATGATATGGCGGCTCTTATCGCGCGCCACGGAAGCAAAGAAGATGTCCGCCAGAGTTCTTATGTCCATACTCAAGAGCCCGCTTCCACGCCTTTGAGCACGATGGACACCACCGAATCGGCCAGGCTGGAAAGATGGTGGTCCCTGTCAGAAAGGATCCACGTGGTAACTATCTCATCCACCGCGCCAAAGAAGCAATGCGCCGCAATGGTCACGGAGATGTCGGCACGAAAGACACCTGCGGATTGTCCTTCTCTCAGCACTCCCTTGATGAGATCAAAATACTCCACCATGAGGTTGTGAGAGAACTGGCCGAGAAATTTGGCGCTATGCCGGAGTTCAGTCTGGAAGACGATAGCCAGACTGCGGTTGCTGCCCAGGCCGTCCAGGTGAAGAAAGGCCATGCGACGAAGCTTTTCCCGCGGATCGCTGAGCTCATTCAGGGCAGTTTTGGCGCGGCGAATAAAGCGATGGAAGGCCGAATCAATAGCGGCCATAAGTAGTTCGTCTTTGTTCTTGAAATACAGATAGATGGTGCCGTCAGCCACGTTGGCGCGGTCAGCAATCTCGGCCACCCGAGAGTGGAAGAAGCCGTGCTCGGCGATGACTTCAATGGCAGCGTCGAGAATACGCTGGTGTTTGTCAGAGGTTCCGTTCGCGGTTTTGGGGGTCGTGGAAGAAGGACGTTTCACGGCAAGAGGTAGAATCTACTTGGATTTGCTGGGAATCGCAATGTAAAAAGTTTGGAGCGCCCAGTCTTCAGGAATAACCCGGTTTTGTAGCTAGTTGGCAGGATGGAGGCTCAACCGGTGGTTTCCAACCAACTGAGGAACTCCCTGAACGCAATGCCGCGATGGCTATATTGGCGTTTCAGCTCTAAAGGCAGTTCGGCGAAGGTCTTGCCGAGTGCGGAGAAGTAAAACAGGGGATCATAGCCGAAGCCGCCAGTTCCCCGTGGCTCAGTCAGTATTTGGCCTGCGACTTCACCCCGAAAAGTCTTGAGCGTCTGGCCATCGCGCGCAATGGCAATCACGCAGACGTATTTTCCGCTGGGCCTGGGATGGTCTCGAGGTTGCAGGCCGCTGGGCTTCGATTCGCCTATCTTTAGTTCATGGATCGTGAGTTGGCTGATTAAGGCGGCGTTGTTGGCAGCATCATCAGAGTTTGTGTCCTTGGAGTCTCCGGCCAGCATAGCGGCATATCGGGCGGAATAGACGCCCGGGACACCGCCTAGTGAGTCCACCGAGAGTCCGGAGTCTTCTGCCAGAACCAGCTCACCCGGAGCTGCAAGGCTGTAATGTTCAGCCTTGATGATGGCGTTGGCTTCAAATGTGTCACCATCTTCAACGGGACTAGTTAATCCGGCCAAACCGGGAAGAGGTTCAATTGACAATATTTGCCCGGCAGATGCGGCTGCCTCGCGAAATTCCCGTAATTTGCCCGGGTTAGTGGTGGCGATATAGATTCGCGGCTGTTCCGGCATGATTCGGTTTAGTTGAGAAGCAGGCCGTAAATGGCAATGGCGATTCCTATTGCCGTGCTGGCAAAAGAAAGCTTCCAGTAGAGTTTGTTCTCAGCCAGCAGGGCAATGGAACAAAGCACAATGGAAACTTCCAGGAAGAGCTCCGCACTGTCATAGTGGTCAGCGCGGCGAGTGATGACGTCTGTTTCCTTTTCCATGTCACGAGCGCGTTCCTGGACCTTCACAGCGCCTTCGCGCGTTGCTCCTTCTTTTGCCGGCTTGGCGCCGCCGCCTTCGCTCCTCGGCGCTTCTGGCTTTGCTGATTCTGGCTTGGCTGCTTCCGTCTTTGCTGGCTCTGGCGTTTCGGCAGCAGCTGGCATATCTGTTTTCTCTGTGGACTTTGCATTCAACTCGGCGACGAGTTTCTTGAGAATGGGCGATTGCTTCGTTCGAGGCGCCTGGCAGCCATTTTCAACCGGCGCACCGCATTCTTCGTCGCTTGCTACTTTCATGAACTCCACGGCCAGATCATGGTTACCGGCGGCGCTTTCAATCTCCGCGTCCCTGCCGTAGTCATGGGCGCGCTGGTGCTTGGCTTGATAGAAATTCCACTGGTCGTTGACCTTGGTCTGCAGCTTGATCTCTTCGGTATGAGCGCGGTGGCTGAGCAAAGTGGCCATCGCCAGCAAGACGGCAGTAATGGCCGTGGTCAGGCCAATTGATTTTTGTCCGGTATGGTGCGCATGTTCTGTCTGTTCGCCAAGTTCTTCAGGATTCATTCTTCATCTCCGTCCGGTTGTTGCCATCTACTGAGTGACCATGATTAATGCCGTTTCAGGAATTTCATTCGCCGGTGTGGGTTAACGCTGTCTGGAATATCATCATTCTTGAGCACGCTGATGGAGCCATCCACTTCAAGCACGGCGATAGCAACGTCCTTGATGCCAATACATCCATGTTCGCGAAATGCGCGATTCAGTTCGTCCATGGACACGTGCTCTTTGGCCATGTGAGCGGTTATTACCTCGCCCTGGTGAACCAGTAAACTGGGAGATCCCTGGATCAGTTTACGGAAGCGGCGATTCACACCCGAGACTTCCGCCAGAACGTAATTCAGGATGAGCAAGACGACTGCGGCGACAATTCCGCCAACCAGTGAGGTGTCCGGCCCGGTCATGGCGTTCTGAACCGAGTTGCTGAGCAATAACAGGAGAGTCAGGTCAAAAGGCGTCATCTGGCCCACCTCGCGTTTGCCGGTGAGCCTGATTCCCACCAGGACCAGTACGTAGATAATCGTGGTGCGCAGGACAATTTCCAGCGCCGCGTGCCAGTTCGTCAGCATCGTGCCTGAAAGTTTACGTAGGAAAGGGAGTTTTGGAAAATCAATTTTGCAATCGCGCGGCCAGGACGGGCGCAACGTTGCCGAACAGCACCGTCATCATGTTAAAATATCCTCTGTTCCGCAACAGGATTGCGCCCTTAGCTCAGCTGGATAGAGCGTCTGACTACGAATCAGAAGGCCGGGAGTTCGAATCTCTCAGGGCGCGCCATACTTTCCTCTCTAACTTTCCCAACAAATCCATTTCGATGAAATGAGCTCTCGCGCTCATGCCTTAGCGTTGCTGCCACGGCCATGCTGGACTTCTCGGCGCCAGGCTCCATGCGGCTCATGATTCGAGTGGCCGGCTGGTGACGCGTGGAAAGGCGGTTAGGCGGGTCCCACCAGGGGTCAGGCAGACTTATCGCGTTGCAGGTCTTCATATTCGCTGATCATTTTTCTGATCTTCTGGACCGCGGCTTCGATATGTTCGCACATCGCCCGGGCCGCGGGAGCGTCATCCACCGCACCTGGTTCATGAGCACGAAGCTTTTCCGCACGTTCCTGTACGCGCTTCAGTTCTTGCAGTATGAGCTTGAGGGTGTCATTACTCGCCATAATTGTCTTGCAAAACCGGTCCGGGGTGCTGCCTGGAATCATGCACAGCCAGGAACGGCGGTCGCGCATGATCCCTTAACTTAGACACATCCTGTTGCGTTGCGTAACAGAGAATTATTTTTTCGAACCAACTACTTTCACGTAAAAATACTTCTCGTTTAACAAATACTCTCTTCCGCGCACATACCAAATTAAAATCACAGAGTGTTCCATTTACAGAACACGGCGTCACTGAACTCTTAGAACCTCAAACTTGAGTGTGCAGGGTGGGCAGCCAGGTCTGCTATGCTTTGTTTTCGCGCAAATTGCAGGAGGAAATCAATGTCATTGCTGAAATCCAGACTCGTGATGATGGCGCTACTTGGCGCGATCGTCCTGAGCTTTGTGGGATGTCCAACGCGTACCAGCATTGCTGACATCAATAAAGATCCCGGAAAGTATGCGGGCAGGGAAGTAACGATTGCCGGTCGTGCTTACAGTTCTTTCGGCGCCATGGGCAGCGGGGTCTTTCAGATTGACGATGGGGCTGCGCGCATGTGGGTGTTCAGCCAGAGCTTTGGAGTACCGAGCGATGGGAGCAAAGTGGCCGTGACCGGACGCATTGAGCAGGGCTTCAGCTTCGGCGGACGCAGTTTTGCTGTGGTGTTAAAAGAAACCCAGCGCAGGCATTAGCGGTTGACAGTCTTGAAAGCACGCATGTAGTATTCAGATTCAAGTGATGAACTCTCGCCAAATGCGGATGAATATGTGTAGCGCGTGTTGTTGTTGCGCGGCCGTATACGTCCATTCTGGCGGGTGATCTCCTTTTAGGCATCAGGTTTAGTTTTTCTCAAACCCACTCACCGGAATGTGAGTGGGTTTTTTGTATTTGCGCACTACCTCAGGCAAACCCATTCCGCGCCGGTTGAGATTAAGGAAAGAAAGCATGAGCACACAGGTAGAAACAAAAGGCGCAAAGCGCTTCTCACTCGATGCATGGGCTGTGGTCCTGGCCCTGGTAGCTGTTTTTCTGGTCAGGTTCGGCCTGATCAAACACATTTCCTGGTAAGGAGCGAACGAGGTTTTTATGGCAACTACATCCGTTCTTACGTCCGCACAACCTCTAACGCTGCCAAGGAGATTTCTGGCGATCCTTCCCGGCGTGGCGCTGCTAACAATCATCGGGCTGGCTGGCAAGGTTATTGAGCAGTCCATTGCGCGCTATGCCAAGGCGCACCATCTCCATCTACCTAACATTGAGTACGTTCTTTGGGCCATTGCGATTGGGCTCATTATCTCCAACACGGTGGGAGTGGCGGAGGTGTTTAAGCCCGGCATTGCCACGTACGAATTCTGGCTCAAGACCGGCATTGTTTTGCTGGGCGCTCGCTTCATTGTGGCTGATGTTCTCAAACTTGGTGGCGTGAGTTTGTTTCTGGTGGTGATTGAACTGGCGTTGTCCATTGCGCTCATGACGTTTCTGGGACGGATATTCAACCTCAGTCCTAAGCTAACCAGCCTGCTGGCGGTGGGGTCCTCCATCTGCGGAGTATCGGCGATCATCGCCACCAAGGGCGCGATTAACGCCGATGACGAGGACTCGTCGTTCGCCATCGCCGCGATTCTGGCGCTCGGTGCTCTGGCGCTGTTTACTTTTCCCCCAATAGGACACGCGTTGCACATGAGCGATCAGTTTTACGGGCTCTGGGCTGGGATGGGCGTGGACAATACGGCAGAAGCTGTGGCGGCGGGCGCTCTTTATTCTGATTCAGCTGCGAAAATAGCTGTGCTCGCCAAGACAACGCGCAATGCAATGATCGGTTTTGTGGTGCTGGGCTATGCCATTTACTGGGCGGCGCGTGAAGGCCGCACGGTTGTGGGCAGCAAAGCCGCGTTTCTGTGGAACAAGTTCCCCAAGTTCGTTCTGGGATTTTTGATCGTGTCAGTCCTTGCGAGCGTGAGATTCTTTTCAGGCGACCAGATCAACAGCATCGCCAATCTTTCGCGCTGGGCTTTCCTGCTGACGTTTGCAGGAGTCGGTCTGCGCATTAACTTCCGTGAGATGAAAGGGCAGGGATTGCGTCCGTTTCTGGTGGGAGCGATTGGCGAAGTGGTGATTGCAGCCATCACGCTGGGGTTGGTCCTGGGCGCCAGCAGGTTTGTCAAAATCTAACGGGCTGACAAGGTCGTACAACAAGCGGCGGAGTTGAAAGCATCTCTAGACGTGATAGTTTCAGCCCGCCGCGGCAATTCGGTCATTTGTTCTGCTAATCCCAGGCGGCTCGCATGTTAAATTTGAGGGCCTCATGGAAGCCGAAGGCAAAAAGCGTTTTCAAGTTATCACCGGTGTATTGCTCGCGCTACTCTTAATCCGCCTGGGATTTATTCTTTACCAGCGGCATCAAGCCAACAAGCCCGCGGAAAAGACCGTCACGTATTCAAGCAATATGGACGATTATGTGATTCCGCCAAAGATCCATCCCTATGACCTCAAGACGGCGACGAAGGAAATGGTGGGAAAACCAGTGTGGGTGAGGGCAGGGAACTCAGTTCACTATTACCCTTTTTCGGCCGCAAATCATTCCGCTGATTTGAAGCACGAAAAAGGGCTTCTTCCACCTTTGGCCAAGCTTCAGATCAAAGAGATTGTTGCGCAGAAGGGTTCGGCGGGACCATTGGCGGAAGGGCAGATTGCTGTAGTCCAGAAGCAGGCGTTGGCAGTGTTTCAGATGGGAGAGGATCCGGGCATATATGCGGTTCCGATTGGCACCGGAACCGGCGACGAGTTTGAGTTCACGGTGAACGATCTTTTCTTTTTTGCAGACCCGCATGAACTCTACAAACACTGGCCCCCGGAAACGTGGCAAGCCATCGACAGCCATCTGGCAAAACAGGGTATGAACGAGATACAGGTGGCAATGGCCCTGGGAACGGCCGCGACGGGTTCAGGCGACTACGGAAATCGTACGCTGGAGTTCGAAAACAATGGACACCCTGTTTCGGTGACGTTTGCCAATAATAAGGCCACGGCGGTCAAAGAAGAACAAGCAGCGCCGGTTCCTGCGAAGTAAGAAGATTTGTGGCTCAAAGTCCGCCATCAACAATGGTGTTTTTCCTTTTTGAGAGCCAAGCGCAAGATCCCTCATCCCTGCTCGGCAGCTGAAGAAAACGCTGCCTCGTTCACGGGATTCGGGATGACGATGTCCTTAATTGAAAGTGCCTTAGTCGCCGCCGGATGTCTTGCGCCCTCGCTTAGGCTTGGAGACGGCTTCGTCACGGCTTTCGGCTTCGCTTGAGGTTTCACGAACAGAGCGCGGCGGCTTTTTGCCTTCGGCCAGACTCATCTTCAGAGCTTCCAGAATATCGATGACGGGAGCCTTGTGCGCCGGAGCAGCCGTCTCGACGATCTCCTTGCCTTCGATCTTGGCCTTGATCATCGACATCAGATTGTCGCGGTAGTTGTCATGATATTTGTCAGGTTCGAAGGACGCCATGAGAGAGTCAATCAGCATCTTGGCCAACGCCAGTTCTTTATCCTGGATGGCGCTGGTGTCGGTTCGGAATTCTTCCACCTGGCGAATCTCATCTTTGTAGTACATGGTGTGCAGCAGAATGCCGCGCGCACCGGGACGTAAAATCACAATGTGCTCGCGGTTGTGCATGGCGATCTTGGCCACGCCTACACACTGGCTCTGCTTCAGGGCTTCAAACAGCAGGGCATACGGCTTCTCACCGGCTTCATCCGGGGCCAGATAGTAGGACGCATCGAAATAGATCGGATCGACTTCAGAGGTCTTCACAAACTCAAGCACGTCCATGGTCTTGGCCGTCTTGGGCGCCACTTTCTTGATCTCTTCGTCTTCCACGACTACGTATTTATCTTTTTCGTACTCGTAGCCTTTGACGATCTCGCTGCGCGGGACGGGCTTATCTTCAAGCTGGCAGTAGAGGACCTGCTTGACGCGGGAATTGTCCGCTTTGTGAAGCTGGTTAAAGCTCACGCTCTCACTGCGAGCCGCGCTGTACAATTTCACTGGCAAAGAGAGCAGCCCAAACGTAAGGTGTCCCTTCCAAACGGTACTGGCCATTTCAATGTCTCCAAAAATCGGGCGAGTCTACGTGTTTAGCACAAAAAATAGTGCATTACAATCTCCGGTAGGACCATGTCACTAGAAGAGTACCGAAGAAAACGCGTATTCTCCCGGACCCCTGAGCCACCGCCTGAAATGGCCAAGAGTCCGGGCAAGCGCTTTTTTATACAGCGCCATTCTGCACGGCGGCTTCATTACGATCTTCGCCTGGAAATGGACGGCGTCTTAAAGTCATGGGCCCTGCCACAGGGGCCAACGCTGGACCCCGAGATAAAGCGTTTGGCTGTTCACGTGGAAGACCATCCGCTGGACTATGGTGATTTTGAAGGCACGATTCCCAGCGGTAATTACGGCGCCGGCAAGGTTACGCTGTGGGACCGGGGAACTTTCGAGTTTCTGGGCGACCGGCCGCCTGAAGCGCAATGGGAGAAGGGCGATCTTAAATTGGTCTTTCATGGCCACAAGCTGGCCGGCGAGTTTGCGCTGGTCAGGACGAATCGCGGCAAGGGTAAAGACTGGCTTCTGATTAAGAAGAAGGACTTCGCGGTCCGTCCTGGTTGGGACCCGGAGTCTGACACGCGCAGCGTGCTGCAGACGTCCTCCGATCTGGCTTCCATTGAAGGCGCGGCCAAGGCAGCCATGCCGACGAAGATTGAGCCGATGCTGGCCCTGCTACAGACAGATGTTCCGCAAGGCTCCGAATGGCTATACGAAATCAAGTGGGATGGGTATCGCGCTATTTGCTTTATTGAAGATGGCAAGGTGCGGATGGTTTCACGACGAGGCAACGCGATGGAAAACCAGTTTCCAGAGATTGCCAAGGCGTTAGGCGAGGGCGTGAAGGCAGACAGCGCCATTTTAGATGGGGAAGTGATCGCTCTGGATGAGAATGGATCGCCCAGCTTTCAACTCCTGCAAAATCATGTAGGCTTTCGCCGGTCGGCCGCGCTGCGTGGTGAGAAGCCGCAAACACTGATCTTCTATGCTTTCGATCTGCTCTACCTGAACGGATTTGATCTGCGGCGTGCTGCGCTGATCGACCGGCGCAGGCTGCTTTCTTCGGTCATCCTGCCCGGTGAGATTGTTCGATACTCAGAACACTTTGTCGGGAAAGGGAAAGAGTTGTTAGAAGCAGCGCGGGAGAAGGGGCTGGAAGGGATCATTGCCAAGCAGGCGCAGAGCCGGTACGTTTCCAAGCGGACATCTGATTGGGTGAAGCTCAAGGTCACAGCACAGCAGGATTTCATTATCTGCGGATACATTCAGGGTGAACGTGAGTACTTCGGTTCGCTGGTCCTTGGCTACCACAAAGGCAAAAAGCTGGTGTATGCCGGCAACGTCGGCTCGGGATTTACGCAGCAGACATTGAAGTCAACCTACGAGAACATCGAGGCACTGGTAACAAAAAAGGCTACTCTGAGCGACGTTCCACGCGAGGTTGGTTCGGTGAGATGGGTGAAGCCGGAACTGGTCTGCGTGGTGAAGTTTAATGCATGGACGGCTGACGAACGCCTGCGCGCTCCCGTGTTTCAGGGCATGCGCATGGATGGCAATCCAGATGACGTGGTGCGGGAGACTGCAGAAGTTGATGGCAACGAATCCGAGCCGCAAAAAACCAGGAAACAAGAGCGGAAGACAGAAAAAGACGATCAAGGCGCAAAGGTCCGTACGCCACTGCTGCCGCCGGAGGCAGCCGAGCAGAGCCTTACTATCGAAGGCCGGCGCTTGAAGTTCACCAATCTCAAAAAAGTGTTCTACCCGACCGAAGGTTATACCAAGCGTGACCTCATTAACTTCTACGCAGCGGTTTCTGACCTGATCGTGCCGCACTTGCAAGCCAGGCCGCTTTCGCTCAAGCGATATCCGAATGGCATAGACTCGGACTTTTTCTTCCAGAAAGAAGCAGCCACCAGTTTCCCAGATTGGCTGCACACGGAGTTAATCGCCACGGATGAAGAAGGGAAGTCAAAGACGAAGTTTGTTATCTGTGACGACAAGGCATCCCTGCTTTATCTTTCCAATCTCGGCTGCATTGATCAGAACCCATGGATGAGCCGGCTGGGATCGCTCGAGAATCCTGATTTCATCCTGCTCGATCTTGATCCCTACCACTGCGGGTACGACCGAATTGTAGAGGCGGCGCGGCTGGTGAAGGCAAAGCTTGACCTGATCGGATTAAAGGGATATCCCAAGACGACTGGCGGTGACGGCATGCATATCTACGTGCCGCTTGAGGTGCAGTACACATACACGCAGGCCCGTACTTTTGCGGAAATTCTTTCGCGCTGGGTTACGGCGGAACGCACTGATCTTTTCACCACGCCACGTAATGTATCCGCGCGCGAGAAGGGTAAAGTTTATTTCGATTATCTCCAGATAGCAGAAGGGAAGACCATCTCAGCCCCCTATGTTGTCCGTGCAAATCCCGGAGCGCCGGTGGCAACGCCGTTGGATTGGGATGAGGTCCGGCCGGGACTCACGCCGCTGCAATTTCACATTGGCAACGTGATGCGCCGCTTTGATCGCGTTGGTGATCTCTTCAGCCCAGTACTGAACCAGCCGCAGGAAATGGAGCCGGCGCTGGAGAAGCTAAGCAAGCTGATGGGGGCCTAATCTTCTATCACTGTTAGTAGTTCAGGTTAAAGTCCAACAGATTCCAGTAAATGGATATCCAGACAAACGCGGCGCAGGCGGCGAGCACCATACAGTTCCAGAATTTTGACCACCACCACATGGTGCGGTCGCGCCATGAGCGAACTGTTGCGATGAAAACCAGAACAATTCCCGCGGCGCCCAAGACACCCACTGCCTGAAGCAGATGGATTTTAAGGTCAGCTCTTTCATTGAGACCCGTGGGATCGTCACTGGATAGAGCGAGCAGCATGCCGAGCACAAAGATCAGGTTGAGCGCACAGACCAGACGGATCCACAGGCGGCCTTGCCGGGTTGGCTCATCCATTTCCAGGCGAGAATGATAGTGGCGGCGGATGAGGGCCCCAGCCGGCCAGAAGAGAAGTGTCAACGCCATGACAACCAGGCAGATCACGGTGAGCGCCTGGTTGAGAACGCCGTTATTCTCCATGGTAGCGTGCTGATAAACCACGGCGGGAAAGTTCGGGACCATCTGCAACTTACCTTTGTCATCCCTGCGAAAGGCAATCAGCTCCTGTCCGTTGGTGGCGCGATACAACAGCGGGCCTATTTCTTCCCAGGTCTTAGTTTCGCCGTTGTAATCCTTGATGGGATCGACGGTGAGCTTGCCGTCTGCATCGGACTTTACGCTCCCCTGTCCAAGCATGTTTCCGATTTTCAGGAAGTTGCTTTCAGACCGGCGCGACGCGATGTAATGCCCTGAAATGGCCTTGCCATCTTGAACGGCGCTGGGGAGTTTCTCGACTACAGGGAGCTTGTAGGGAAAATAGCGATCCAGAAAGTGGTTCCACAGCGCGGTGCGCGGACTGATCTCACCTTTGCCGCGGCTGTTATAGGAAACATAGAATCCAACGCCGGCATCGAGCACCAGATGCATGTCACTGTGGAAGTAGACTGTGTCGCCGCCGTGGCCGATGATGCGGTGGCCGTTACGCGTTTCTTCATAGAAGCCCAGGCACATTCCGTTGAGGGCTTGATGCAGCCCAAACTGGCGGGAGTGCATGGTCCGGGCGGTTTCCGGACGGAGAATCTGCGTGCTGTCCAGTTTTCCATCCTGTAGATGCGCGATCATGAAATTGGCCAGATCAGCAGCTGTGGCAGAAAGACCTCCGGCCGGCGCTTCTTCAACAATCTCAAACGGCTTGGCTTTTCCCGTGGCCACGATGTAGCCGCCAGACATTAACGGCTTGAGGTCCGGAGGCAAAGGCTGCGCGAAGGTTGATCTTGCCATGGCCAGAGGCGTGAAGATGTTTTCGCTTACATACTGATTAAACGGTTTGCCTGAGACTCGCTCTACGATATACCCAGCCAGGGACGCACCGTAGTTGGAGTAAGCCGGCGTTGTGCCCGGAGGGTAGATCCTCTCAGGCATATGGGAGGTGAGATGCTCCCGCAGACTGACGATAGGCGCACCTTCAGAGTTGATCAGGTCTTTAATCTGCTCTTCGAATCCAGCTGTGTGCGTCATCAGATGGCGCAAGGTGATGGGCTGAGGAAAGGTGGCCGGAATCTTGAAATCCAAATAGCTATTGATGTCGCGGTCAAGATCAAGGTTGTTCTGTTCCACCAGTTGCATGACTGCTGTCCACGTAAACAATTTGGAAATGGATCCGGGACGGAAGAGCGTGTTCTCCGGCGAGACGGGCGTTTTCTTTTCCATGTCACTATATCCATAGCCTCGCGAAAAGAGGACTTTTCCGTCCTTCACGACCAACACCACGGCACCCGCTATGTTCTCGCGCTGCAACTGCATGGGGAGAAAACCATCGAGGAATGCTTCAACATCAGTGGCGGTCATGTCATGGGGAGTTTCCGTGGCTTTGGTACCTGCGGCCGCCGGAGGTTTTGGCAGAGGCGACGCAGGATTTTCTTGCGGTTGTTGTGCAGGGCACGCTGATGCCCAAAGGAGCAGCGTGACAAAGACAGCGGAAATCGCGGCACGAAACTTTTGGACCAAGGAAAACTCCCACAGGTGATTAAGTTGTGTTGGAAGAACGCAAAAGAATAACACGGGGGATTAGCGCCAGCCGTTAAAGCTTTTTAATTCTTGTGCGCCATCAACTTACGCAAGCCTTTTGTTCCTTCTGTTGCTGACAGCCAAACGGAAATCGGTTTAAAGTAGGTGTAACAGTACATTTGAAGCGTGCGACGGAATTTTTTTGATCAGTCCCTGGTTAGTGGTGGATTGAATATCGATTTCCCTAGCCTGCAAAGGCCCTTTCTTTGAATAAAGCAAAAGTTTTACTTGTTGACGACGACCCGGTAATCCTTGCCGCAGTTTCAGAGTTCATGCGCCTGGAAGGTCATACAGTTTTGCAGGCATCCACTCTCAGAGCGGCGTGTTCCATGATGGAACGTGAAGCGCCGGACCTGGGCGTGATCGACTACGACCTGCCTGATGGGGATGCGCTCGATTTTCTGTCGGCAGTAAAGATCGCCCATCCGACAATGAAAAACATTGTCCTCACCGGTCATGGCACTATTGACCTGGCCGTGCGCGCGATTAAAGAAGGCGCTGAACAGTTCCTGACCAAGCCCATTCAGCTCTCAGTGTTAAGTGCCGCGGTGCGTTCCTGTGTTGAGAAGCAGCAACATCAGCGCAAACAACTGGCAGGTAAGAGAACACGGCCGCGGTATGAGAAGAAACCATTTCAGGGCACCAGTGACGTGATTAAGCGACTATCCCAGGAAGCCCACAAGATTGTTCACGCGGAGCGGCCGATCCTGATTCAGGGCGAGACCGGAACTGGAAAAGGTGTGCTGGCGCAGTGGATCCACCAGAACGGACCACGATCTGAAGAGCCTTTTGTTGACGTGAACTGTGCGGGGCTGAGTAAAGAGCTACTGGAATCCGAGCTGTTTGGGTACGAAAAGGGCGCGTTTACGGGCGCCTCCGGCAACAAACAAGGGCTGATTGAAGTGGCACACAAGGGCATTTTGTTTTTGGATGAACTCGGCGAGATGGACGTGATGGTGCAGCCCAAGCTGTTGAAGGTCCTGGAAGACAATCGTTTCCGTCGCCTGGGCGATGTGCGTGAGCGCGTGGCAGACATTCAGATAGTCGCCGCCACCAACCGCAACCTGATGCAGTCCGTGCGTGAAATGCGTTTCCGAGAGGACCTGTATTTCCGCATCAGCACTTTCCACTTACGCATTCCGCCATTGCGCGAGCGTAGGGAAGATATCCCGCTGATCGCGCGATCACTACTGCAAAACCTTACCAAGGACCTGGCCAGGGGAGAGCTGGAATTGAGTCCTGCCGCAGAAGAAGTCTTGAAAAGCTATCCGTGGCCGGGCAATATACGCGAGCTCAGAAACGTGCTGGAGAGAATTGCACTGACTTGCGATACCAGGGTGATAGAAGTGCACGATCTCAATTTGGCGAGCCGTCCAGGCGCTACGCCCCTACAGGGGCAGAACGATCCCACACTGACGCTGGTGGAGTTGGAAAAGCAACACATCACACGGGTGTTAGGCGAAGAGGCGGGCAGGGTGGCCCAGGCTGCCGCACGACTGGGAATACCACGCAGCACGCTGTACCAGAAGATCAAAGTCTACGGCATTGGCTCAGAAACTCAGCAATAGCTAAACGGTGGTCGGAGGCAACAGGTCAGTTGCAGGTACAGGCGGCTTGAACTGTGCCGGCCACGCCTGTCCAGGGATGGCTGCCGTAACCTCTGCCTGCGGAGTGTTGTTAACATTCCGCATCAACAAGGCCAGTTCAACGCGATTCCATACACCCATCTTTTTAAAGATACGAGAGAGTTCATTGCGGACGCTCTGCTCTTTGATACGCAGGCGGCGCGCGATCTCACGGTTCGGATAAGCCTGGGCCACCAGTTCGGCAATTCGTTTCTGCGCGGGACTCAAGTTAAAGAGGTCGAGAACACTGGACGCAGGTTCCATACGTGCGTCATCCATTGTATTCAGGGCCTGTACCAGTCGTGTTCCGGCGGTCTTGAAGGCATCAGTTCCAGCGTTCAACATGATGACCACGGTGCCTGGGCAAAACTCATGGACGTAACGAAGGACCTTGAAGCGTTCGGCATCCGTCTCAGCGTCGCCAAATTCAACCATGATCCCGGCAACATCGCCCCGTTGCAGCATCTGCTTGGCACGAACAACATCAGAGCTGACAGTCACACGCCATCCGGACTGGCTCAACGATTCCAGAAACGTTTCAGGTACGCCGTCCTTCTGCGGTACTACAAGAAGATGATCCATTGGTTGACTCCTAAGTCTTGTCCTGAATACTAGATCGGCGAAAATTTCTAGGACTTTCGTCCTGAAAGGACTTTTTCTTCAAATTTCTTAAAATCTTCCAGCCGCGCTAAGAAATTCTGATGAATGGTCGAATTGATATTCAGGAAGACAGAGTCAGAAAACCCGCAGCCAGAAAATGGCCGGCAAACTTTGAACGCAGACTTTGACCATGAGAGATCCGTTGGATCGCGTCCGGTGACAGCTTCAGTGCCGCGCCAGAATGGCCCAAGCATCAATCCCAAAATTCGTCCAAAATCAGGTGTAGTCTGGTTCCTGTCCAGTTCTGTTCGTCTGAATTCTAGAATCTGAACAAATCTCCTTAACCCAGTGGGTACACTCGTCCTTCTCTTTTAACAACTTAACAGTACTCCTGTTTTGGCAGAGTACATGCCATATACCAGTACAGAAGAGTTGTTGAGAAGGAGAAGGCGGATGGCTACGAATGTAATCAACCCAGGGACTTCACATCTGGTGGTTCAGAACTATTTCAATCTGGTACAAGCAATCGCAAGCAAGATCAAACGGCGTCTTCCGGCGCACGTGGATGTACAAGACCTGGTCCAGACCGGGATGATTGGTCTTCTGGAAGCGTCAACACGCTTTGATGCTTCGCGGTTGGTGGATTTTTCCAGTTACGCGAATTCACGCATCACAGGCGCAATTCTTGACGAACTCCGTAAATGGGACACCTGCTCACGCCAAGACCGCCGCACGGCGCGAGAAATTGAGGGCGCCAAACAGAACCTGCGGGGCATTCAGGGAAAAGAGCCCACGCGTGAACAGATAGCACAGGCAGTTGGCCTGGGTCTTGAGGAATATGATCGCACCCTGCATCGGCTTGAATCCGGTAAGCAGCCCTCCTTGCAGTCTGACGATCAGGACTCTGATGCCATCGATGAAATGGCCCAGATTCCATCCAAAGACCAGACGCCCTATGAGCTGTGCTCGAAGAGAGAAGACTTTAAGCACCTGCGCTCCTACATCTGTAAGCTGAAATCTCGCCAGAAGCAGGTATTGCAACTCTATTACTTCAAAGATATGGGCCTGAAAGAAATTGGTGAAAAGCTTGGTGTGGGTGAAGCCCGCGTAAGCCAGATCCATAAACAGGCCGTAACGGAACTGCGCCGGATGATTTCCATACCCCAGCGCCGTGCAACAAGCAACGTAAGCACGATGATCCAGTAATTTTTCCTAATAGCCCAACGCTTTCACCCCTGAAGCCTGGTGGCCACAGAGAAACCGCTTTCTCTGTGGCCTCTTTTTATGCGCTCGTTTCGGTTACAAGCTGGCGTAACGTCTGTGGCGGATCCGGCGGTCGCGGCGCATGTCAGCGCGAAGCACACGGATTGCTTCACGGTCGCGGCGAACGCGCGCCTCATCCTCATGAATCAGGCTGTGACTGGTATGGTGATGGCGATCAAAGGAAAGGCGGCTCTGATCCTGCTGAAGCTGCCATTGAAATCGTTGCAATTGCCGCTCATCCGCCCGGAGATCGCGGGACGATCCGGCCTGGCCCAGCGCCATTGGCGCCGACAGCAATAGAGTTGCTATTACCAGATAGAAGCCATTGCGCATTGGCATCTCCCATCCAGAGTACGTGCAGGTTTTAACACATCTTTACGATAAAGTTGCGGAAATATTTGCCCGGGCAGATTGCGTTCGCTTAAGGAAAATACTCCAGATTTCGAGTTTTCTGTGAATTACAGAAGACCAGGACACCAGAGGATCATTTGGCTATTGTCCGTGACGGAGCAGTTTCCTGCATGAATAGGCCGGCAATAAAAACCAGGATCGCTCCGCCAGCCGCAATCCATAAAGAAGCAGCTAACCCCAATTTGTCGGCCACCGCGCCAGAGAAAGCCGGGGCCAGCGTTCCTCCAACAATCTCCCCTACCAGAGTCGCCAGACCAATGGCGGTGGCGTGAAACTGCGCAGGAACTGACTCCGATGGGATGATTACCAAGGTGAGAGCGGCAATACATTGCCCACCGTTCGCCAGGAACCCGGCGGTCGCCATCAACCAGGGATGCGCAATTAGAAACGATGACTGATAAGTAAGAGGAACGAGAGCCGAGATCAAGGCCACCGCGAGTAAGGTTGGCTTGCGACCCGTGTAGTCAGATACCCAGGGAAGAACCAGTCCCCACACGAATGCGCCGGCACCGCTGGACGCCATGATGAAGCCCGTGCCGGTGACGGAGTTTCGGTTGACTTCCGTGATGTAGAGCGGAGCAAAGGTATGCATTACCCACAGCCATGTCATGAAGCCCGCGCTGCCCAGACAACATAGCCACATATTGCGGTAACGGAGGAGCGAAAGATAATCAGCCAGCGAGGGCGCTGATTGGCCGATAGCACGTGGCGCTTTCGGTTCCCGCAAGTACTTCCAGAGAATAAGGCCGAGCAGGATTCCAGGAATTCCGGCGACGAAGAATGCTGTGCGCCAGCCCCAGCGATTGCCAATCTGCGTGGTAAGGATGGGAGCCAGAGTAAGCCCGACCAGGGCAGCGGCACTAACCACCACGCCGACGTTCCTTCCCCGGCGATGCGGAGCGGAAGATTCTTCAATGGTCGCAGTGATGGTGGACCAGGTAGGGCCTTCTGCCAAGCCCATCAGGCTACGCACCACAAAAAGCTGGGCGAAAGATCGCGCAATTCCTGATACCCATGACAATATCGAAAATATAAAAACGGCAGGAACCAGAACTGGACGGCGGCCAATACGATCTGAGATCGCGCCAAAGAGTAATGATGAAATTGCCCAGGCAACGGCCAGAGAAGATGCCAGCAAACCAACTTGCGCGTGCGTCAAGTGTAATTGCGGGGCAATGAGCGGAGCGAGATACAAGACGCTCATACGGTCCAGAAAGACAGTGCCCCAGGTGAGGAAGAAGAGCACCACCAACCCAAACTCGTAACGCGATGAAGCCTTCAAGTCAGCCGAAGGAGTTACCTCGATTGCCGGATCAGGCATGCTCATTCTCCAAAATCATTTTCCGCCTTCCAAGCTGTGCTTGCTACCAGAGAATACGTCAGCACAATCACGAGACCGTCCAACGGCTTGGGGTGTGTCATGCAAGAATGAAACCGACACACCCACTGCCGGGGACGAACCTCCTAGAAGGTCAACTTAGCGGAGAACTGGAACTGTCTTGGATTGAAGACCGTTCTTGGTGTTCCCACCTGGCCGCTGGGACCGGAGATTCCATCGCCGAAATGCGTTGGTGGAGTTCCGACGAAGTCCGGCGCACCATAAACTGAGAAAACTTCATCCACGTTGGCCCGGTTGAACAGGTTAAAGGCATCCACAGCCAGATTGAGGCGAGCCCTCTCATTGATGTGCAGGACACGAGAGAGCCGTAGATCGACTGTCTTCAAGGAATCGCCGCGGTAACTGTTACGTGGAGATGCACCAACACGGTCAGTCACAGGATTGCCATCATTATTGGCGTCGAAGCCAACGAACAGCGTGAACGGCCGGGCCGATTGCAGAGTGATGATGCTGCTGAGTTCAAAGTAGCGCATGAACGTATTCTCAGGTGCATCCGCTGTGAAGTTGGCGACAAAGCGCTGGCGCGCATCCTGGTTGGAATTGGCGCGCTCCAGATTGCGTTGCGCGTTGGATTGCGGCGTACTCACGAAAGTGACAAACGTTCCGTCATCCAGCGTGTGAGAGAAGGTGTAATTTGCGTTCAATGAGAAATACTTGCCAGCTTTCTCAATCGCCTGCAACGTGAGACCGTGATAAACGGAGTTGCCGGTTGAGTCAGTGAAGTAGAAGATCCCGTTGGTTCCATGTGATCCACCCGGGGGTGCCGGAATATTGGGATCGTTGATGGCAAAAGCATAGATGTCTTTGCCCGTGCCTGGTTCCTTGCCGATCGGCGGCCCAACGTTCAAGTCGATGGGGCGCACCAGGTGATGTCCAGCAACGAACAGGTAGCCAATATCGATACTGAATCCCTTGAAAATTTCGCGATCGATTTCGAGACTTGCCTGCTCGGAGTAGGCAGGACGCAGGTTGGGATCAACCGTGGTTCCACCTTGTGAGAAGAGAGCATTTGCCGGAAACGATCCGTTGTTAATCAGGTTTTCAAAAGCCGTGGAGAGAAGCGGAGGGGGAACGGTTCCGGGCGGCAAACCGGCTCCCGGAGGCGGCGCGGGACATCCCGCAAGAACGCAGGGTGTGGGCAGGAAGAGGCTGTTCAGCAGCCAGGTTCCGGTAGTTTGATTGTTAGTGGTTGGGAGCCCCGCAATCACGGGCGGCCTCTGCTGTGACGGAACGAAGAAGAACGTCAGATTGTACTTGTCATTAAAGATTCCGTATCCGGCGCGAATGACCGTCTTGGAGTCGGGCGAGTAAGCCAGACCAACACGGGGCTGAAACTCCTTGTGATAGGGCTTCACGAAAAAGCCAAGACCGGTTTCAAGATCGTAACGAAGGCCGTAATTTACGGTCAGCCGTGGAGTGACGTGATACTGGTCCTGGGCAAAGAAGCCATAGTAGCTGTGATTCAAATGGAACGAGAAGTCCCCTGTGAGCGACGGCTGAAACGCATTCTGCCAGTTGGTGGGCAGGGAAGGCGACGCGACGTTTGGATTGAATGGGCCTGGGCCAATGGGTGCGCCCCAGAAGAATGCAGCAATACATGGAGCCACCAGGCCCACCAGGGGCGGCGGACACGGCGTGGTTCCCCAATCTGACTTTGCCGAGGACAATAGGTCCGGCAGGCTGGGGAAGATGACGCGAGCCGGGGTGAATCCGGGATTGATCACAAAGTTCTGGATGTAATTTGTGTCAAAGCCAAACTTGGTGAAGTGTTTACCTTTCGCCAGAGAAAAGGTGTCTGAGAATTGCAGTCGCTTCTCGTCGTAGCGATCAAATGCGCCGAAGTTGTGGCCAAAGAGCAGCGTATTCGGAACATCAAGATTTGGCTGGCCGGTGACTCCGGGGAAACCATAGTTGCGCTGCGACCATTGCAGCAACAGGTCGTTAACTTTCGTATCACTCAGTTGCGACGTCCATGTGCCCACCAGCGTTTGATCGCGCAGCAGTCCATTGCGTCCGCTGCTGGGCGCTCCAATGCCGCCTCCGTCCAGCGTCTCACCCACCAGCATGTTCAGATCGGTGCCTTCCTGGATGGAGTATCGGGCCGCAATGCGGTTCTTGTCATTGATCAAATGATCGAGTTTTACAAAGCCGTTATCCACGTCAGCGGTTTTGAGCACGTTGAGATTTTCCGGCGCGATACCGTAGCTTTGCTTTACGGCATTGATGGCTCCAATATTCTGCACCAGCAGCGTCGGATAAGTGGGTGACTGCGCGCGCCGTTGCGCTTCATAGTTCACGAAAAAGAACGTCTTGTTTTTCTGGATAGGGCCGCCAAGAGTGCCACCGAATTGATTTTGTCTCAGCGTGTCAAAGCCGGGAAGAGTCAGGATGGATTTGGAGCTGATGGCATTGTTCTCAAGGTATTCATAAAGCGAACCGTGAAGGTCATTGGTTCCGGACTTGGTGACAATGTTCACGATCCCGCCCAGGGCACGGCCATATTCCGCGCCAAAGCTGTTGTTCACAACCCGGAACTCACTGACAGCTTCCTGCGAAGGCGTGGCGCGTTGTGAACCTGTAATCGTATTGATGGTGTCTGCGCCATCCACCGTAACGCTGTTGCTCAGATCGCGCTGGCCGCCGAAGGAAATGCGCGTCACCGAAGGGTCGGTGAAAGTGGATTGCAGACTGATGCGTCCGGTTGTGACACCTGGACTTAGCAAGGCGAAGTCTGTGAAGAGTCGACCGCTGATGGGCAGCGCCTGAATCTGCTGAGTCTCGATAACATTACTGACTTCCGTACGCGATGGCTCAATCACAGGAGCGTCCGTCTTAACCTCAACATCCACATTTGCTCCTGCGACATGCAGGCTGATATCGATGGTCGCCACCTGGGCAACACGAAGCGACACTGGCTGTGTGTACTTGCCAAAGCCGGTGGAGGTTGCGGTGAGTTCGTAATTGCCCGGCGGAACGTTGGAGAGAATGTAATAGCCGGCTTGATTGGAAGTGGAGTTGTAGGTCTGATTGGTATCAACCGAACGCAGAGTGATGGTGGCTTTCACAATCACGCTGCCGCTCGGATCTTTTACTGAACCATTCAGTTGGGCGCTGGTTGCGGTAGCCTGGGCAAATGAGAGTGAACTGGTGAAAAGCATTGCCAGTCCAAGAACCAGAGAAGGAATCGAATGCATTTTCATTCAGACCACTCCTTAAGACACTCACACAATTAAGACCGTCTCAAATTCACTGCAGCCTGGGCGGTAATCGCTCAAACGGGCGAAAAGATACTCCCTCAGTACTTTGATGTCAAGATATAATTTCCATTTTCTGAACATGTGTGCGAATATCGAACTTTATTTGGGAATTATGAGTATCGAGAACAGCCCAAAGCCGATTGAAAGCGCCACAAAGCCTACGGACAGCGAGCAAGCTAGGGAGCCTGCCGAGTCTGGCAGCGATCCCAACTTTGTCCTCTCACTGGCACGGGGTTTGACGATCATCGAAGCATTCGAAGGGCATAAAGAGGGATTGTCAGTGGCGGATCTCGCACGCCAAACCGGACTCTCAAGAGCTGCGGTAAGAAGGGTGATGATAACTCTTCACTCGCTGGGCTATGCGGAGTTGAATGGCCGGGTGTATCGACTCAAGCCACGCGTGCTCAAACTTGGATTTTCGTATCTGTCATCGGCGTCATTGCCGGGAATCGCACAGCCGATACTGGAACAGATTACCGAACAGGTACACGAATCAAGTTCACTCAGCGTTATGGACGGCGACCAGATTGTTTACGTGGCGCGTTCTACGGCCAAACGAGTGATGTCCGTGGGTCTCTCAGTGGGAAGCCGGCTGCCTTGCTACTGCACCTCGATGGGAAGAGTTCTACTTTCCGCGCTGGCGAAGCAAGAGATCGAGTCTTATTTTGATCGAGCGGAACTGAAAGCACTTACGCCCAAGACGATTACTGACAAGGCCATGCTCATTGAAATTATTAGCCAGGTTCGTGAACAGGGTTTCGCGCTAGCCGATGAAGAGCTGGAACTCGGACTGCGATCGCTGGCGGTGCCGTTAAAAACAAGAAATGGCGAGGTGGTGGCCGCCATGAATATAGGCGTTCATGCGGCACGCGTCCCCCTGGCAGAGATGTTGGACCGTTTCTTGCCTATTCTCAAAGAAAGTGCACGTGTGCTGGGCCAGGTCCTGGGTTAAAAACAGCCGCGCGTCTAAAATTATCAGCAGGAGTTGGAGTTGCACATGAAAAAGCCTGTCGCAATGGAATCTGCACCCGCATTCATCGGCCAGAAGATCAAGGAACCTGGCGACTGGCGCGGGATGACGCTGGCCAAGGTGCGCCACATCATTCATAAAGCCGACCCTGAGATCCTGGAAGAAATAAAGTGGGTCAAGCCGAAATCGCCGGGAACTCCTGTCTTTTCCCGCGGGGGTATTGTCTGCACCGGCGAAACATACAAGAGCGTCGTGAAGATGACATTCGCCAGGGGAGCATCGCTGAAGGACCCATCACATCTATTCAACTCCAGTCTTGAAGGGAATGTCAGGCGCGCCATTGATATCCATGAGGGCGAAACGATCAATGAAGCGGCGTTGAAGGACCTGATCCGCGCTGCTGTGGCGCTCAATCTCGAAAGCAAGACCAAGGCGAAACCCAGGCCCAAGGGGATCAGCAAGCCTAAACCCCAGTCGAAGACCAAGCCAATGTCACGGCGACCGAACAGCAAGCGGACCGCATAGCGGGAGAGGATGCACAATTATATCGGCGATTGCTTTGCCCACCCCCTCCCGGTTCCTCCCACCCGATCCCAGTCATCCCATTTTGGCGTGGGTTTGAAGCATTGCCTTCAGCGATTTTCCTGATCCGCGACCATCCCCGTTAATCTGCGGTAGGCTTTTCCCGATCAGTGAGAATCCGTCTGATCAGCGTGCATCAGTGATAGCGCTTCTTGCCTTGGCCATTTGCTAATTGCCATTTGCCAATTGCTAAGTTGTCAAAGATCTTTCTTTACCGCTGCCTGGGCAGCTCGCTCTTCAATTACCCGATTACTAAATTACTCAATTACCAATTCTCGTTGTGTCTCCGTGGTGAGGTTTGGGCTTGGCACTTCCGCAGCTCTTGGCAATTTCTTTCCTGATCCGCGACCATCCGCGTTAATCCGCGGTAAGGTTTGGCTCTTGCTGTTGGCTTTATCAGTGTCATCTGTGTGAATCAGTGGTAAGACCT